>SMTZ1_10000822_pt1 | contig 70386 bp, 61 predicted proteins | sample DeeMarSWOR136_30_FD_25667 | JGI IMG/M metagenome (IMG submission 25667) | reverse complement strand
AAGCGACAGTGATGCCCTTGCCTACAGCACTAACTACACCACCAGTTACAAAGATGTACTTTGACATACAGGGAAATAAAATGTCGGGTAAAGAGGTATCCTTGCATTAGGAATATACGCGGGGCACGTGAAACCACAACAAGCTATCCTGATTATAAGAGGATAAATGTGAAATTGTCAAGTTTTTGTGTGTGATTAGCTTTTGCATTCGCTGTCAACACACTTCCCTGCGCTTAGGGCTACCATCCTATTTGTCTCGATTGACGGGTAGTGCTAGTATAGAAAACATGGAGCAGAAGCTAAGGCAGGTCCTCTCTCAAAGGCAGAAACTTAGTATTTCTGACCCCCGCCGGGTGTCCTCGGCGGTGCTGATACCAATATATCGCAAACAGGGTAGGCCCTATATTCTTTTCATCCAGAGGACTGACCGGGTGAAAGACCACAAGGGCCAGATATCCTTTCCGGGAGGCGCCTACGAAGAAGGGGACGAAGATCTGCTCCAGACCGCCCTTCGAGAATCTACTGAAGAGGTTGGGTTGATGGCTGAGGATGTCGAGGTACTTGGAGAGCTCGACGATTTCCGCACAATTGGGTCTAATTACGTAATATCACCTTTCATTGGCAGAATACCGTGGCCTTACCAGTTTAAGGTAGATGAGTGGGAGACCGAGGAGGTTATCGAAGTGCCTGTCTCAGCACTCCTTGACGAGCGCAATGTCCGGCAGGGTAAGGATATCCTCGAAGGTGAGGAGATTGACCAGTATTACTACCACTATCAGGACAAAGTAATCTGGGGAGCTACCGCCCGCATACTTAAGCAACTCCTTGGTATTCTGGCCGACATCCTTAAGGATGAGGAACCGTAGACATTAGTCTCTGGTCTCTGGACACCTTCCCCTTATAATACCGTCACACCTACAGCGCCAGATGACATATTGTGCTCTCAAGGATGTTCTTGCTATAATAGGGACGCTTTGCGGGGGTAGCAGACTGTTCAGGCTCGTCGCATGGAGACAGACGGTAGTCATGGAAGAAGAGGTCAAACAGCGTTGGTCTAAGAAGGAACTGGGGCTGGGTGCCCTGGCTATCTTGGCTACCGCCGGCCTATGCGTTGCCGCTGTCCTTTATAAAGATGAGCTGACGGACACCGAATACCTTGCCAAGTTTGGCCTGTTGGGTGTGCTGGTTGTCTCCTTTATCGCCGGCAGCACCTTCAGCGTCACTGCTATACCGGTTCCGTATTGGCTGCTGGTATTCACCCTGCCAGCTCTTATCATTGATGACTATGGGGTGCTGGCGCCGGTGTGGGTCGGCTTGCTTGCGGGCCTGGGTGCTACTGTGGGGCAGTTCATTACCTTCATGATCGGATATGGGGGCCGGACTTTTTCTGAGAGGATTACCAGCAAATTCAGCAGCCGCTTCTATGACCGTGGTATCATGTTTGCGGAGCGGCACGGCTCGCTGGCTGTCTTTATCATGTCCTTTGTACCTAATCCTATCCACCTCCCGATGACGATTGCTATCGCTGCCCTTCGTTATCCACCCCACAAGTTCTTGATTTTTTCTTTTCTAGGTACTGGCCTGAAAAGTCTGATAATTGCCTTCTGTGGTTATTGTGGGCTGAATTCCCTATTCTCGTGGGTAGGAGTGTGAAGATGGAGGAGGTGAGGTGGTGCAGGTAGTCCTGTATGTGGTCTTGGCGATACTGGCAGCCATAGGTATTTGGCAGCTTACTGTATGGATGATTGAGATTCAGGACAAGAACCGGAAGTATCAAGCGGCTGAGAACTATGCCCGAGAGAGGGCCAGGCTACTTCTGGTGGTTCCTGGTCCGTGGGGTATAAAGCCGGCCCGTCGTTGGTTCAACAAGCCGGCTCATGGTGGTGGTGACGTCTGCCTTGATATCGACGCCCGTGCGGTTTATGGGCATCCGTGCGCGGTGGTTGGCAGTGTTACCCGTGTCCCTTTTCCAGACAATACCTTCGGGGCGGCTTTTGTCAGCCACCTCCTGGAGCATATGGCGACCACTGAGGATGCCGTGCAGGCGCTGGATGAGCTTAACCGGGTGGCCGAAGCGGTTTTTATTGTATATCCATACCGGCAGTCTATCGCTGCCTGGGTAATACCCGAACACCACCTCTGGGTCTGGCAGAAGGGAGATAAGATGTACCTCAAGCAGAGGGGTATGTCTGGCAACGAAGAAGTATATCACTGCAAAGGATAGTTGGACATGGTTAGTGATGAAGCGGTTTTGAAAAGAGAGATTGACCGCCTCGCCGGGCAGTTTTTATCACGTGACGATAAGAAACGTACACAGTTCGCAAATTGGCTCCGGAATACTTTTGGCCAGGCTCAGGATAAAGAGTTCCTCTTGATCCATAACCCTGGGGGCTGGGGAAATACGGTTCTGAAGGACTGTCTGGACTGGGAAAGGAGTATTGTCACCGGCATCACCAACACGATGGATGAGTTGAAGCGGACCTGGACCCTGGTTCAGTACTACCGTAGCGGTAACAATTTCTGGCGTCACATGAGAGATATCAAAAAGGAAACGCTCTTCTTTTTCAAAGGAGAGTCCCTTCAAGCGAGGGTACTTGCAGCCGCATTGGGGTTTCTCACTGATCACCTTCGTGATCTGAAGATAGTATTGATTGGGGCCAGCCAAGGGGCGGCTTTCAGCAATGCTGTAATGCGTGAGTTGGATGATTCTCTACAGGTCTACAGCGTCGAGTTGGGTATATTCTTCCCACACATGAAACGTCGTATAATTACAGAGAGGACGTTGGCGATTGATAGTAATGGTTTAATGTCCGACCCCATGTGCAACAGGGATCTGTGGAGGGGATTCAAATCGTATATTACGGCCCCATATCGCTGGGTTGCGTCTCGGTTGCAGGGGAACCCGAAGAAATTTACTTATTGCATTAATGCACCGGGACATGACTATAGCTGGGAGTATCCCGAGGTCCAACGGCAGATAGTTGATTTTCTGAAGGCCAATTTTGGCGGTGTTCGGGAGTAAACCGGGGGAGGTTTACGATGAGGCAAGAGCGATTTACAGAACAGGCTTGGGAGGCAATAACTGCCTCACAGCAACTGGTAGCGCAGTTTCGTCACAATCAGTGGGATGTAGAGCATATTTTCCTGGTCTTGCTCCGGCAGGAGAAGGGTTTGGTCGGGGATATTCTTCGTGAAATGGGTGTTGATGCTGCTGCCGTGGAGCGGCAGGTTACATCTGTTCTTGAGAGGATGCCCAAGGTTTCTTACGAGGTATCACAGATATACGCCACGCCACGCATCGGGGCCCTCTTCTCTAATGCCGAGGCTGAGTCAAAAAGGCTTCAGGACGAGTTCATTGGCACGGAGCATCTGTTGATTGCCATGGCCAGTGAAGACAAGGGAGAGACAGCCGCCATCATGCGCAGCTTTGGTGTTGACCGGGAGAAGGTCTATTCTGCTCTGCAGAAGCTGCGGGGTGGACATCGCGTTACCGATGCTCGGGCGGAGAGCAAGTACCGTTCTCTGGAAAAGTATGGTCGTGATCTCACTGAGCTGGCTCGACAGGGTAAGCTCGACCCGGTCATTGGCCGGGAAGACGAGATAAAGCGGGTGATGCAGGTACTCTCCCGCCGCACCAAGAATAATCCGGTGGTCATTGGTGAGGCCGGGGTGGGTAAGACCGCTATTGCCGAGGGACTGGCACAGAAGATTGCTGCCGATGACGTGCCGAATTCACTCAAGGGGCACAGGGTGGTGGCTCTGGACATGGGAGCAATGGTAGCCGGCACCAAGTTCCGGGGCGAGTTTGAGGAAAGACTTAAAGCCGTAATGGACGAGGTCCGGCAGGGACAGGGTGAGATTATACTGTTTATTGATGAGATTCACACTGTGGTTGGTGCCGGTGCTGCCGAGGGGGCAATCGACGCCAGCAACATGCTGAAGCCGGCGCTGGCTCATGGGGAGTTACAGTGCATCGGTGCCACCACTTTGGACGAGTACCGGCAGTTCATTGAGAAAGATAAGGCCCTGGAGCGGCGTTTGCAGCCAGTCTTCCTCAGTGAACCAAGTGTTGAGGCCACCATTGAAATGCTTCACGGGTTGCGTCCCAGATATGAGGCCCACCATAAGGTCAAGATAACCGACGAAGCACTGGAAGCAGCTGCCCAGCTGAGTCAACGCTATGTCTCTGACAGGTTTCTGCCAGATAAGGCGATTGACCTCATTGATGAGGCTGCCAGCAAACTGCGCATTGATACGGAGAGTGCTCCGCCTGAGGTCAAGTCTTTAGAGCAACAGTTGCATCAGCTGACCAATGAGGAGGAAGCTGCCTCCCAGCGGCAGGACTATGAAAATGCTGCCCGACTGAAAGCCGAGCGGATGCGCCTTGAGGAGGAGTATAACAAGGCCAAGAACGACTGGCTCCAGCAGGAAAAAATCAGCGGGGAAGTGACCGAAGATGATATTGCCGAGCTTATCTCCAAGTGGACGGGGATTCCCGTTTCGCAGATGCTGGAGGGTGAGGCGGAGAAGCTGCTCCACATGGAGGAGCGTATCCACGAACGACTGGTCAATCAGGAAGAAGCCGTTACTGCCATCTCCGAAGCAATACGGAGGGGTCGGGCTGGACTGAAGGACCCGCGACGGCCAATCGGTAGTTTCGTATTCCTTGGCCCGACCGGTGTCGGTAAGACCGAGCTGGCACGTGCCCTGGCCCAGTTCATGTTTGACGATGAGAATGCTATGGTCCGTCTGGACATGTCGGAGTACCAGGAGAGGCACACGGTATCGCGCCTCATTGGAGCGCCGCCGGGCTATATCGGATACGAAGAAGGAGGTCAGCTCACCGAGGCAGTGAGGCGGCGTCCCTATCGTGTCATCCTCCTCGACGAAATCGAGAAGGCGCATCCGGAGGTATTCAATACCATGCTTCAGCTCCTCGATGACGGCCGTTTGACCGACGGCCACGGCCGGACGGTGGATTTCAAGAACACCGTGATTATTATGACGAGCAATGTCGGAGTCGAGCTCATCAGGCGCGAAGGAGCCATTGGGTTTACCAGTCGAAAGGGCGGCACCGCTGCTCAGAAGCAGGGCTACGAGGACATGAAAGAGAAGGTCCTGACTGAGGTAAGGAAGACCTTCCGTCCTGAGTTCCTCAACCGACTGGATGAGGTCATTGTCTTCCATGAGCTAACCGAGGAGCAACTGCGGCAGATTATCGAGTTGATGGTTAAGGATTTACAGCAGCGTCTTATCGAGCGGAAACTGGACCTGGAATTGACAGACGAAGCCAAATCATGGCTGGCCAAGACTGGCTACGACCCGCAATACGGGGCACGGCCGCTGAGACGGGCCATTGAGCGTTATGTAGAGAACCCATTGTCCAGCAAGGTACTCGCTGGTGAGTTCAAAGACGGCGATACCGTCGTGGTTGACCTGGAAGATGAACAACTCACTTTCAACGTAAGGGTAGCAAAAGCCAGTGCCTGAGTGTTAAAATATCCCTGTGGGGCTGTAGCTCAATTGGGAGAGCGATTGAATGGCATTCAATAGGTAAGGGGTTCGAATCCCCTCAGCTCCACCAAGGCTTATCAACAGGTAGAAATGACGTATCATGCCACTCCTTTATTCCCTGCACATATGTAGTAGACAGGAGAGTTGAATGAAGATTGAGAATGTACAAACAGTCGGGGTAATTGGGGGAGGTGTCATGGGGAGTGGTATTACCCAGGTAATCGTAACTGCGGGGTATAGGGTTATCTGCTGTGATCTGACAGATGAAATACTGGCGAAAACGCGGAGTGCCATTATAAACGGGCGTTACGGGTTAAAAACCGGCGTGGAACGCGGTAAAATCACGGCGGGGCAGATGGACAATGCGCTTGCTAACCTGGTACTGTCAACCAAACTGGAAGACCTCAAGGACTGTGAGATTATTATTGAGTCTATTGGTGGAGGTGCAGTAGAAGTCCTGGAAGATAGAGATGCCAAACTAAAACTGTTTACCACGCTCGATTCTATCGTCAAAGGGGACTCTATTTTTACCTCCAATACCTCATTTCTTACTATCGCCACTCTGGCGGAGGCAGTAAAACGAAAAGGCAATTTCCTCGGTATGCACTGGTTCCGTCCTCCCGTAGTGTTGCCGGTTGTTGAACTGACTTACACGCCTGATACGTCCGAAGAGACTCTGCGGCTTATGGAAGCCTTCTGTAAAAGCATTGGTAAAGAGGGGGTACGGGTAAAAGATGTCCCGGGTGATCCGGGATTCATAGGCAACAGGCTGTACCACGTGGCCGCTGCCGAAGCACGCAAAATGGTGGAACAAGGGATTGCCAGCCAGGAGGATATCGACAAGGTGATGGAGCTCGGCTACGGCTGGAAAATGGGTATATTCGGGATGAGTGCCGCTTTTTCGTCGACACGGCAGGAGTTTCAGGAAAAGAAATAGATAACTCCCCACGTGGCATTCGTTAAGTGTGACGACGTGAAACGGGTAACTATTGCACCACAACTCCAGCACGCTTGATATCCACTACTCGTATGTCTTAGCTTTTTCATCCCCCCTCAGAACGCTCAGCCCTGCCTGCGCAAACACTATTGCCTCCTGTTCAGGATAAGTTTTCACGGGGGCGATAGATTCCACCCTTTCTATTATCCAGTTGACCGCCCTTGTTGAATCTAAAATCTTGCCGGTGAGTATAATTGCGTCGACCTTTCCCTGGAGTACCGTAGCCATGGCTCCTATATCCTTGGCTATCTGATAGCACATCGCTTCAAGATAAAACTCCGCCTCCTTATCACCACTTTCTATCTTATTTTCAACCTCACTCACTTTATTTATCCCGAGAAAGGCCACCATCCCTCCTTCCCCCCTTATCATCTTAAGAACCTGCTCCCTGGTATACTTCCCCGAAAAACACATTTCCACGACCTGGCTGGCAGGGAGACTACCACTGCGTTCCATGGTAAACGGCCCTTCATCAAAAGCGCTGGTGGTATCAATAACCCTCCCATCTTCAAAGGCTACAATCGACATCCCGCCTTCAAGGTGAGCAATTACTAATCTGACATTCTTGATGTCGATGCTCATTTCACTCGCGGCCAGTATGGCTACCGCTTCGATATTCTGACGGTGATATGCAGGTCTCCTGTTGATTAACGGAATACCAGAAACGCTGGCGATTCGTGGCCACTCGATAGGTGGGGGGTAGGGGACATAGGCTGGTATCTGGTACTCGTCGGCTATCTCCTTGGCCAGCATACATCCCAGGATTGCCGGGTGCTCGACTCTTACTTTCTCTGATTTCACGACGTCAAACATCAGCTGGTTAACCTCAAAAATACCACTCTCTTTGGCACGTGGACCGCTTCGACCGACCACTGCCGATAGATCACCCTTCTTTACGCCCCATTCCAAAAGCTTTGACTTAATTATGTTGTTGCGGTATGGAAACTGCTCAATCACCTTTTTAAACCCTTTAAGCTCAGCTACCGGGTGTACCATTTGGGCACTTTTCACTTCAGTTTCATCTTCGAAAATGTTTATCTCGGTACTGGTGGACCCGGGATTCACTACCAATATTTTGTACATATCAGTCCTCGCATTTCTAGAAAATACTTTTAACTGTTAGTCATCTTAATGTGCCCTCAATGATTTTACCACTGGTTGAATCAGCTTTCCTAGCACTGACAAAAGTGAGATAGTTAACATTCAACAATCTAGGGCAATCTCATAACAGAAAGCCCCATCATCTGATGGGGCTTGAAACGTTACCTGTTGTCGGTGTGCCAAATAAGAAGCCCGAGGCTCAGCCTCGGGCTTCTTGCCTTATAGACTCTCGGCGTATTCTCGCCAGATATCCCAGACCGGCACCTGCTTTCTTTGCGGGTCCCAGAGACCTAGCGGCTTCCCCTTGGTCTTCTCGTGGGGCGGCAGTTTCTCCAACTCCAGTGCTACCTTCTCCAGCCAGAAGGGGGTGTCACCCAGATAGTGCTCCTGGGTGATGCCCCTCCTGGTGTACATAGGCATAACGTGGAGTACTGCCATGGTGCCGACACCGGCAAAGACCTGGTGGGCACGCCAGCAGATATGCTCAAAGGCTTCGCTGCACCAGGCCTTGGCCATGGCTACTTCCATGTCCTGCCCTGGTTGGCCGAGTGCCCAGGCTGCATACTGGGTAGCATACCGGCAAGCATCCTGCCTGATGACAAGCTGGACACAGTGCTCCTGGACATGCTGGTTAATGCCGATGGGCATATCGAACTGTATTCTGGTCTTGGCATAGTCAACCGTCAGTTCCTGGATTCGCTGACCAGCGCCGACCATCTGAGCACACAGCAGTACTGCCCCTGTCTTGATAGACTTGAATGAGGGTGCCCAACCGCCGTTCAACTCGCCGACGATGTTCTTCTTGGGGACCTTTACCTTGTCAAAAACAACCTCGCACTGCTTGTTCCTGTTGGCCAGGGTGTCCAGCAGCTCGTAGCTAATCCCGGGACTCTTGGCGTCCACCAGGAACAGGGTTATTCCCTCCTCAGGTGGTCCGCCATCCTTGGTCCTGGTTACACATAGCAGGTAGTCAGCAATATGGGCATCATGGACGAATAGCTTGATACCATCGATGATATAGTCATCACCATCAGGGACTGCCTTAACAGTTACTCCTTCGGGGTCCCAGGCCTTGCCGTCCCAGCTGGATTCAGGCTCGGTCATGGCCATTGCCAGAACCAGCTCTCCATTAACTATCTTGGGCAGTAGCTCTTTCTTCTGCTCTTCACTGCCAACGTCCAGGATGGTGTGTCCACATAGCACCACGGTGGAGAGGTGAGGACTGGGGAATAAAGCTCTCCCGATTTCTTCGTGAAGGACCATCAGGTCTATCGCGTCGCCACCGGTGCCACCGTATTCCTCGGGAATACTGATTCCCAGCCAGCCCAGTTCGGCTATCTGGCGCCACAGCTCGGGGGAGTAGCCCTTCTCATCGGTCTCTATTTGCCTGACTACAGCTTCGGGGCATTCCTTTTCCAGAAAGTCACGGGCCATAGTTTTCAGCATTTCTTGGTCTTCACTAAGTGCGAAATCCATACCCTTCTCCTTTTACAATTGTTCCTGCTCCTCGTCTCATGTTATCATCCCTGCCTAAGAGCCTCATTTATCTGGACATTGAATTGTCTCGGTATCCTCGGTAAACCAAGGCCTCTATCAGCAATGACAACTCTGCGTATCTCGGGACTCCCTGCGGCATGGATAGCGTGCATATATTCCCAGGTACGTCCCGGTCTCCCGTGGTATTTTGCATATTTCGACTTTTGTCTGAGTTGGGTATACATTCCGAAAACACGTCCAAATTGTTCACCATCAAAGGTCTGCCAGAGTCTATGCCAGAGTGTGCCCGAGTTGTAGTGCTGCGGGCCCAGCTTTTCCCTCTGGCTCCTGTGCCAGGCGGTATACCAGCCGAAGAGGAATTCGAGGTGTTTGTGGATAGCCATCCTCGCCAGCATGTCCCGTGCTTTCGGGTCTTTATGAAGCGGTTTGCCGTTCCTCTTTTCCTGCCGGGCGTATTCCATAATCTTTTCCATGCTGCGTCTGGCACCCAGCCCGCCACCGGCGGCTCTTTCAAACTCGAAGGTAGTCATGGCAAGATAGAAACCCCGGTTCAACTCACCTAACAGGTTCTCCTTGGGCACCCTGACGTTGTCGTAGAAAATCTCGTTTTGCTGTGAGCCGCCCATAGTTGGCAAAGGGCGGTAGGATACTCCCGGAGCATCACCAGGCACCATGAATATACTCAGCCCGCGATGCTTCGGGGTTACATCGGCGGTTTTACACAGCGTGTAGAGCCAATCTGGTTTTGTGCCCCCGGATATGAAGGTCTTCTGCCCGTTAAGAACATATTCATCGCCATCGGGTACTGCCCGGAGCTGCACATTGGCCTCATCAGAGCCGGCATCAGGCTCGGTAAAACATTCAAAGGCGGTTATCTCTCCCCGGGCTATTGGTGGAATCCACTTCTCTTTCTGCTCCTCTGTGCCTGAGGTAAGGACCGTTGGCGCTACCAGCGTCATGGCCATTATGCCCCCCCAGCGTGCTCCCCAGTATGCCATTTCTGAAGATACCGCTGCCTGTTCCATGGCACTGAAGCCCAAGCCACCGTATTTTGTAGGCCAGCCCGCCGTCGGCCATCCCTTTTCCACTCCCTTCTGGTGGAACTGTTTCCAGAACGCCTGTGTCTCGGCTTCTTGGAAACGCCCCGAATACTCCGGGTCATAGTCCTCCGGAAGCTCATTTATGCAGAATTCACGCATCTCTGCCATTAACTTCTTTTGCTCTTCGGAAAATCCGAATTCCATATTTACCTCCTCTTGCTAGTGAATACGGGCTAAATCTCTCTGACCGAACTAAATAAAACCCGGTGATGCCTCCTTTCCTATTACACTGTAGACGGCACAATATAGCTCTCTTGGATATGACTTGTCAATGTATTGGGCGTTGTGTACTTACCATTCATGACTTGGTCAAATATAATATCAAAGGTAATGTTAAGAGCTCTACTTCATGTAATATCAGGAACTTGACAAAGATAAATAAGCTGCCTAAAGTGCCCATGTATAGTAATAATCGGAGCCGAAATAAGCGAGGTGAAGTATGGCTGGCCCATTGAACGGAATTAGAATCCTTGATCTGACGCAAGTGTTATTCGGACCTTTCGCCACTATGCTACTCAGCGATTTGGGTGCAGAGGTTATAAAAATCGAAAGGCCGGAGGTGGGCGATATTGCCAGGGGTAATGGTCCCCTCGTCAGGGGAGTGAGCACTTACTTTCTCAGTCTCAATCGTGGGAAGAAAAGCATCACTCTGAATCTAGCTACTCAGAGGGGAGTAGAGGTGTTCTTGGAACTGGTGAGGAGTGCTGATGCCCTGATTGAGAATTTCACCCCTGGAACAATGGAGAAGCTGGGCCTCAGCTATGAGACAGTGAAGGAACACAATCCCAAAGTTATTTACGTTGCTGGCTCTGGTTTTGGTCAATACGGTCCCTATGCTGATAAGCCTGCATTTGACGTTATTGTTCAGGCCATGGGGGGGATCATGAGTATTACCGGTGAGGAGGGGGGGCCACCGGTGAGGCCCGGTGCTTCCTATGGTGATATTGCGGCTGGCCTCTTTCTGTGTATTGCTACTCTAGCTGCTCTACAGGAACGCAACGTAAGTGGAGAAGGGCAGTTTATCGATATCAGCATGCTTGATTGCCAGTTAACGGTTCTGGAGAATGCCCTTGTCCGCTATCTTAATACCGATGAGATACCTCATGCCATTGGCACAAGGCACCCCGTTATTTCACCGTTTCAGGCTTTCGAGACAGAGGACGGCTATGTTGCGGTAGCTCTAAGGGGCGGGCTGAAAGACCAGTGGCCTCTCTTCTGTGTTGCTATTGACCGTGTTGACATAATTGATGATCCGCGGTTCAAGGACGGTTGGTCGCGTACGGTGAATTACAAAGAGCTGGAGCCGATATTAACTGACGCTATGAAAAGCAAGACAACCAGGGAGTGGGTAGACGAGCTAGAAAGGGTGGGTATACCCTGTGGCCCGGTTAATAACATTGCCCAGATAGCAGATGACCCTTATACAGCCGTCAGGAACATGATTATCGATGTCAATTACCCAGAGGCAGGCACGTTCAGGGTTGTAAATACGCCTTTCAAATTCTCCAGAACACCCAGTGTCGCCGAAAGGTCTTCTCCGGATTTGGGAGAGCACACGCAAGATGTTCTTAAGGAGTTACTGGGGATGACTCCTGAAGATATTAACACTCTGCGAGATGCGGGGATTATTTAAGTCATCTCGTTGATTATGCCCCCAGAATCTCCTTGTGCCTTAGTGCCCTCTCCAGTGAGGGCTGCATCTTCATCTCACGGAACTCGTTGATGGCGAAGTCAAGGTGCTCAAGAGCTTCTGACTTCTCATCAGGGTAGTGCTCCAAGAGCAGCTCTGCAAGCTGGAGGCGGGTGAGAGCCAGCTCGGGGCGGAACCTTATCTCCGTACAGACTCTGATGGCTTCTTGGTAGTGTTGGCGGGCTTCTTGGGGTCTGCCGAGGAGGGCAGCTGCTGCTCCGAGGTGGCGTGGTATGTACGTGGTGACATTTGCACCAGTCGTTTGCAGGCGACTGACAGATAGTCGCTGCAGCAGCAAGTCAACTGCTTCTTTATGCCCCACCAGCACAGCTGCCTCTAAGAATAGAACATCAATCGCCGTCGGGGTCTCGTCTTTTAGGGTACCAATATCAAGGCGTGTCACGACCTGTTCCTGCAGGATATCCGTGACCTCCGCAATCCGACTGAGGTGTGCCAGACATAGGGCTCTTGCGGTCGGTAATTGCGCGAATTGAAGGGCTTCGTCGGCTTTTCGGACATATAGCCGGGGTCTCAGACCGGCCGCTGCGGCCCACGTGCGACCCCACTCTGGAAGACCTAACTCCTCGCCATGGGCTTCCAATCGATGGGGTACCTCCACTGCCTCTTCCAGATGTCCTTCCCATGTTAGCCAAAAACAGTCAACGAACATCGCGAAAAGTAGCTGGTTCGGCTGACCACTGACCTCAGCTAGGTGCAGTATCTCCCCACCAATCTGCTTGGCGCGGTCATACTGTCCCCAAGCACGAAAGGTACTGCCCATCGGTGGCAACGCAATCATGAGTGTTGGCAGTTTCACCCCGACCCGTGACTGCTGCTCTAATTCCTCAGCTATACGTAACCTATCCTCATCGTGGTGCGGTGCCCCTGCTACATTCATCCAGCCCGCGGCACACATCCAGAAAGTGTTCGGGTCATCTAATTGACGGGCTAAACTAAGAGCCCGTTCTACAAGTGAGAAAGCTTCCGTTCGCTGCCCGAGGATGCTCTTGGTGTATCCCAGTAGGCTGTCAGCCTGGGCACGCTCCGCTGTCTCCGCCTCGGCGTGGCGGTCAGCCAACTCTACCCACCGGATTGCTTCTGGGGTGGCTACCCCCATCGTGCCTCTTTCATAAGTAAACGCCATAGCTGCCATCAAGCATACTCGAGAGGCACGAGCGTCATCTCCAGTAGCCTCAGCTAGAGATAACGCCTCGGGAGCAACCGTTTCGTAGGTGCGGTTGGGCTGCCCGGCCATCATTGTAGCATTACCCAAGGTGGTGAGTAGGTCACACCGTTTCCCCTTATCCTCTGGGTCAAGTACCTCCTGTACCTTGAGAGTCTGCTCCAGTAATCGTACCGCTTCACCATAGGCATAGACATTGTTTGCTCGTTCGGCGGCCATCTCACCGTAATTGACAGCCTTGGCCAGTCCTTCGGCATCGGGAGAATACGAAAAGTGCTCGGCAAGTTCGGCGGCATGCTCCTCAAGTCGTCTGGCATATATCTCTTCAAGTGCTTGCCCTACCTGTTGGTGAAGACGTATCCGCCTCGGGGCGATTATCTCTTCATAGAGCGTTTGCCGGAAGAAGGCATGGGTAAATCGGTAGGTCACTGCCGCACCTACTGCAGAACGCTCCTCAACCACAGCAGCCCCCTTGGCTTCCTCTAAAGCGGTGAATAATTCGTCATCGGATACATCAGCCACCTTCTGCAGGACGGCCAGCCGGAACTCCCGGCCTATTACGGAAGCTATACTCAGGATTCGGTTACACTCTTGGCTCAAGCTTGAAAGACGCTTACCGACCACATCTCTAAGACCCTCAGGGATGCTCATTTCTAGTTGTGTAGCCTTCCACTGTCCTTCTTCACGACTAATAAGTCCTTCTTCAACAAGGTAACGCAATACCTCCTGCACGAAGAGGGGATTACCCTCTGTCTGGCGGTGCACCGCTTCAGCCAAGCTCCATGGGACTTCTTCCCTGGTGATACTCTCCAACATCCGCCTTACTTCATCAGCATTGAGACCACGAAGGAGGACACGGTCAAAGGTAGCAACACGTCTTAGTTCAGCCAAGGATGCTGATAAGGGATGGGTTCTGTCTACTTCTACATCACGGTAGGTACCTATTATGAGAAGCCTTGCACTTGATAGATTACGAGAGACGTGGGTCAGCATCTCCAGCGTACCCTTGTCGGAGTCGTGCAGGTCTTCCAATACAATCAGTAACGGTTGGACTTTAGCGGCATTGGTGAGAAAGCTAGTGACAGCCTGCATAAGGCGGTATCGTTCTTCTTCAGGACTTTCTTGCGGCTTTGGCTCTACCTTGAGCTTCTCCCTTACCTCAGAGACGATACGGGCGACATCGGCAGCACCTGTACCTAGCTCTTTCCGTAAATCTCTGGTCTCCCGTGACAGGACATAGGAGCGCATCGCCTCGACAAACGCCAGATAAGGTAGTGACAGTGACCCTTCTTCATAGCAGTGGCCTACCAGATATTTGCCGCCCCTCAGTGTCACATACGTGGCTAACTGTTCGCAGAGCGCAGTCTTACCGATACCTGGCTCACCAACCACCATCATCAGGGCACCTTGCCCAGACATGGCACCATCAAAGGCCGCCTGTAGCTGTTTTTGTTCGGGTTCCCTACCAACACTTTCCGGTAAAGAGGACTACTTTCGGGAGCGGTGGTTACCTGTGATGGTTCCTTCTCGACCTTACCGGCTTCAATAGACTCCAGGGCTTTGAGTACATCACCGGCAGAGGCAGGTCGTTTCTCAGGGTCTTTCTCCAATAACTGTAGAATGAGTACCTCTAATCCCGGTGGTAGGTCAGCCCTATGCCATGTTGGCGATACCACCGACATATTTATATGCTGACTTACAACATTTACCCAGTCATCCCCGATAAACGGTGGCCTTCCCGTTACCATCTCGTATAGCATGGCACCCAGTGAGTACAGGTCTGCCTTGGCGGTTACTTCTCCACCCATCGCCTGTTCTGGAGGCATATAGGATGCTGTACCCACCATCATCCCTTCCTGAGTAAGACGTGAGAGGTCTACCGCCACTGCCAGGCCGAAGTCACCTATCTTGGCGGTACCGTCGGTGCTCATCATCACATTCCCCGGCTTAAGGTCGCGGTGGATGATTCCTTTCGTATGGGCGAACTCCAGGCCCTGACATACTGACTTGGTGATACCTATGGTCTGCTCGAGGGGGAGCCGGTGCTCGGGTGCTTTTTCAATAAGCCCTTCGACATCACCGGACATGACGGGCTGGACGATGTAGGGCTGGCCTTCGTGGTCTCCGAAGTCATAGACAGTAACGATGTTGGGGTGGTCACCGAGCTTGCCCATGGCTTGAGCTTCACGCTTTATACGTGTTCTGGCCTCATCATCCGGCTTCTCGGTCTTTATCAGGGCAAAGGCAACGTCACGGTCGAGGGTATTGTCGTGGACGAGATAGACCTTCTTCTTGCCACCCTCACCGAGTAGCTGCTTCACCTGGTAGCGTCCACCAGCAAAGGAGGTGGGTTCGGGGGAGGGGGTGCTTCAGGAGTTGACGCAGGTGCCGGTTTGGTTAGAGGATTTCCACACTTGTCACAGAACTTACTATCTTGCGTATTAACATGCCCACATTGTGAGCATATCAGTTCTGCTTGTAGTGGCTCTCCGCATTCTTTACAGAACTCTGCCCCTTCACGATTTTCTGTCTGGCACTTTGGGCACTTCATGACTCACTCGAAAGCACAGGCTCGGTGCCCCCAGTCTAGAGATAAACTAAAGTGATGTCAAGTGATGTAAGACTGCCAATCAATCTTCAAGTGTGATGTAAGACAAGCAGCAATTACATGGCTGGAATAGGAGTCTTCCTATCAAAGACAGGTTCGGGAGCTGTCCCCATTGATATAGGTGAATCGGTCGCAGGTGTGTTCAGGAGGGACACATGTTCTGGGCTAAGACAACTGCCGCCTTCTGCCTATCCAAAGGCTCAGGGCGAAACCTGCCACCAGATATATTACCATAGAGACAATCATGAGGTTGATATCCGGACTCTGGAACCATCTGTCCGGCATATGCGTACCTCCCATCGGGAGGCCTTCTAAGAACAGCTCGTATCCACCGTAGACAGTGGCGATGCTGTCACCGTTAGTAGATATCATGAACCAGTGCGGTGCATCGGCCATAATAAGGATACCATCGATAACCGAAGAGATGACCATGATGAAGACGAGCGTGATAACGGTAGCCCCCATTGAACCCTTGGATATCGAGCTGAAGAAAAAGGTGATCGACAGCACGCTGCCACCATAGAGAAGGCACAACCCGAATGACTTGGCCGTCTCTACCGGGACAGTGCCGTATATCACTAGGAGCGAAATAGATACGATTATATATCCCAGAACGATGAGCATAGCTACCGCTGCCAGGCCGGCGAGATACTTGCCCGTCACCAGCGTGATTCGTCTTACCGGATTAGTGAAAAGTATGAAGCCGGTCTTACTTTCAAACTCACCGGCGATGGCGTCACCGGCGAAGAAAACGGCACCAATCGTAGCCAAGCTCGGCCCGATTGAGAGCATGGCCGCCATTACCATGACATTGTCCGGGTAGCCTTCCTCCAACAGTAGTGGTACAGCGATGAGGACGGCCGCCTCCACCAGAATCGTGAGCCCCAGAATGATATACAGCCGTCTTCTACGGATGTGCTTCAAGAATTCGTAACCGGTGACTACCCTCAGCTTTTCGAATTCACTCAATGAATCTCTCCCGTCAGCTGCAGGTAGGCACTCTCCAGCGACTGGTATTTCTCTTCTAGGTTGGTAATCTTGTCGTAGGCAAGCAGATGCCCGCGGTCGATAATAGCGACCTCTTGACAAATCTGGGCAACCTCGACGAGCTGGTGTGAGGCAAAGAATACCGTCTTCTCCCGGCCTGCTTCTTCAATGAGTTCGCGGAATTCGACCACGCCCCTGGGGTCGAGCCCCAGAGCCGGTTCGTCCAGGATGAGGACCGGCGGGTCATGCAGCAGGGCCTGTGCCAGACCGAGACGCTGTTTCATCCCCCGTGAGAACTTCTCTATCCTTACGGTGCTCCACTCTTCCAGCCTGACAAGCCGGATTACTTCCTTTATCCGTTGCCTCAGCTCGTCGCCATTCATTCCCCGAAGTCTGCCGAGGTAGCTGAGGGTCTCCTCAGGCGTGAGGTAAGTGTAGAATTCCGGTGTCTCGATGATAGCCCCTATTCGGGAAAGGGCCTGCTCTGGCTTTTCGGCGACGCTGATACCGTCGACGTAGACTGTACCGGAGGAGGCACGGATAAGGCCACATAGTATCTTGAGGGTGGTGCTCTTGCCGGCGCCGTTGGGGCCGAGGAGTCCGACATTACTATTCTCGGTTACACTCAGGCTTAGGTTATCGACAGCGAGGAACTTGTTGTAGTACTTGCTCAGGCTCTCAATGACAATTGGTTCGGGCATTGTATTAAGGCTTCCTTACTCTTCTGATGTAGTGACCAGCCCGCCTTCGGGTCTACGCTCGTGTGTGTCGGTTTCCTACTGGCTATGTTAAGTCCTTGCCCATCGATTGTCAAGGAACCTGAACAAGCGACCCTGTTTGCATATGTTTGTTACGTCGTTGCGAGCGGAGCAAGGTAATCTCAGTATGCCGGGCAGAGATTGCCACAAGCACTAACGTGCTCTCGCAATAATACGTCACATAGTGACTTGACAATCCGAAATTCTCAACATAGACTATGGGCACCTATTCAGCACGGAGGCGTTCCCCATGAGGCGTCTTTGGAGTTTCCAGCACATGAGAGCGTCTACCCGGTTTCTAGTTGTTTCCGGGGTTGCCATCGGGGTTCTGGTGGTGGTGACTGTGGTGCTCGTCCTGACTGTGGGTGAAGGCAGCACTACTCTGTTGCCGGAAGATGCGCCTGAAGGCGTGGTGCAAAGATATCTCTTGGCCCTCGAAGCCGGAGACTACGAGGAAGCATATGGCTATCTGTCGTTGACGGCTCGTGCAGAGGAGTCATATCTATCATGGGTTCGCCCCCTGGACTTGTACTACGCTGAAAGGCCCGGGTGGAATGCCACACTGGGAGAATCGTGGGTAGTGGGTAACACGGCTACGGTGGAGGTTACATTTACTTTCTTTCAACCCAGAGGTCTTTTTGACATAACACGTACTTACCATCTCACTTTCCGCTTGGAGAAAGAAGGAACCTCCTGGGGCATAACATCGCCTACTTGGTTGAATTTCCTTTACTACTAAGTGTATGAGGAGGGTCAGATGAGTACTGTTAGGCGGGTCTTTTTCTACACGGTGTCCCTGGTTACTTTGGGCATGGTTGCCGGTGGTATCAGCAACCTGTTACAACTCTGCTTCGATATAATCGGTGAGGATAGCGCATTCTTTGACAAAGGCCAGCTAAGCCTTGGCCTGGCTATGTTAATTATTGGCGGAGCCCTCTGGTTCGTGTTCTGGAGAGCCATCCAGAGACAGGTCTCCGGTAACCCCGCTGAGGTGGGCTCGGCGATACGCAAGCTATACCTGAACATAGTCCTGTTAGTGGCGGCATTGAATGGCCTCCGTGGTGCGGCCAGTTTCCTGCGATGGATTGTGGATGGCGTGCCGCTCGATGAGTTCCCGTCGTGGGGACTGAGCATGCTGATTGTAGCTGGTGGTATGTGGTACTACCACTGGCGAGTCCAGGAGCAAGAAGGACAGCCTTCGGCCGCAGCCAGGACATTGAGACGCTGGTACGTTTACATACTGTCGGGTTTCAGCCTGGCGATGCTGGCCAACGCTGTCATACAGTTGCTCGACGCCGCTATCTTCTACCTGCCGGTCTGGGGAGGAGATGTGGCCGCAGGCGAATTTTGGGATGGAGGTGTTCAGGGAAATCTGACATGGATACTAATTGGCGGTTCCAGCTGGGCTTTCCACTGGTTCCGAATGGCCAGGGGCGACGTGGACTCTACTCTGCGCCAGGTCTACTTGTATCTGCTGGTTATAACCGGTAGCACAGTCGCCGGATTGGCAGCACTGATAACCATCCTGTTTGCCTTATTCGAAATGGCTTTCGGTGGGGTGGTTGATATTGCTAGCACTGACTTTCTCTTCCTGAGCTGGACAATTCCTACCATGCTCGTGACGGCTATTATCTGGGTCTATCACCGGCAAGCGGTTCAGGAAGAAGTAGCTCAGGTACTGCAGCAGCGGCTCTCTGCTAGGCGCATTCTTCTCTATCTCATGTCGTTCCTCAGTCTTGGTGCACTGATTACCGGGCTGATACTGCTGATAGGAATCCTCCTCGACCTCTGGATTAGGGCAGCCAGCGGCCCGGCCGTGGTCACATCACAATGGTGGCAGAGCCAGCTCAGCCTTTCTCTGGCGCTGATATTGGTTGGCATGCCTATCTGGATGTACTACTGGAGAAGTGTGCTCCGGTTGACGGATGAAGGGGGAATCGTAGAGCGGGGGGCGGGGTCACGGCGTGTTTTTCTGTATGCAGTTCTGGGGATAGCCATGATAACGCTGGCAGCCGACCTGGTAAACATCGTCTACCAGATAATTAATGGCTTGCTTCAGGGGACATTCGGTGTGGAAGTCCTGCGTGGTGCCAAGTGGAGTCTGCAGACTCTTATCATACCCCTGCCCGTGCTCATCTATCACTGGCGTATTTTGCAACAGGACCGGCATTTTGGGGCAGAGGCAGTCCGGCTGCGGAAGAGGGTTACCATGATAGCGGATGAGTCGGCAGCCGAAGTGGTTTCCAGGATTGAAGCCAAGCTCAATTCTCGCATCCGCCTGTTACGCCAGCTTGGGGAATTGACTGTGCCTATCGTGTCCGATGAAGAGATAGACAGGCTGGTCAGCGATATTCGGGCGGCTCCCGGTGATAAGGTCATGCTGGTGGTCACGGCGGGTGGGATATTGGTGCTGCCTTACGAAGATAAGTAAGTCATGGTTTATTAAGGCGGTGTGGTTCAGGCAATAATAGGCTTGTATTTTTTAGGGTGTCGAGACTATATTTCCTTTGTCAGGTAAAGGATGAGTTCGTCATCGACATGCACTTCCTGACCTAGTTTGACATGTTGCCCTTTGTAGAATAATCCAAGCGTATCTGGAACGTAACCCCTCAGAATATACATACGCTGCGCGGCGCCGTAGTCTTGAAACATGCCTACCCCAATACCGGCAACTCGTGTCCTCTCGGATATGCGATTCTCTGCCTCGTTCATCAGGGCACTCGCTATTCCATGACGCCGAAAGACGGGAAGGACGATTAGGTCATTAATCTCAGGTATTTCCTGCTCAGCAAATGGAGGATAGTTAGATTTCCACATTATTGTCACGTAGCCAGCGAAATTCCTGTCTGAATACGCTACAAGAACAGTTCGTTCGCCTTTATCCTGTTCGGTGAGATAGCGTTTAAGCGTTGATGTTCGATTATCCCAGTTGATTGCTGCGAGCGACGACGTGATTATTTCGATGTCTTCGGTCTTGAATAATCGTATTGTGATGCTCATTTTTCAACCGTGCGTGCTGTCAGGTATAATTTTGATGAGCAGCGACCGGTTTCTCGGGCCATCGAACTCGCAGAGGAAGACTCCCTGCCACGTACCAAGTACCAGCCGGCCTTCGTCCACGAACAACGTCTGAGAACTGCCAACCAGGCTGGCCTTGATGTGGGCGGGGGAATTACCCTCCAGATGACGGTAGCCACCGTGCTGGGGTACCATCTTGTCCAGTTGTGCCATAATATCTTCAACAACCGATGGGTCGGCATGCTCATTGATGGTAACTCCGGCGGTGGTATGTGGAACGAAAATGTGGCAGATACCGCTTTGCATGCCGCTGGACTTAATCGTTTCACTAACAGTCCCGGTAATATCCTGAAAATCCACCCTGCCTCTAGTCCTGACACTTATTCGATACAACATAGTCCTTCTCTAGTTCGATATTATTGCCAAAACGTGTGATTCGCAGTCTAGCCTGTACCTGCCTGATTGTCAACGTTAGAAGGCCTGACAGAAATCTGCCAGGCCTTTATTGTTCCAACAACCTGGGGCAAACAACGCTACGTGGGTTCAGCTAGCTGCTATCATGTCATCCTCTGACTCCACCATGGAGGGATTGGTGGGGCCGTTCCCGTTGAGCTCTACTGTAATAGTGTTCTGTTGAGAATTCTTATTAGATTTTGGCCATAGCCTCAATTTCCCCTTGTCTGCAGACCCCCCGTTCAGCCGTCCTGGTATCACCCTGTTAACTCTCGGTAGTGACAGCAGTATCGGGAACAACTTAACAGGCTCGCTCAACGAGAGGCTCACCATAGTGGTCCTCTCATCTACACCGGACTCTGCCCGAATCCGGGCACCAGGTATATCATTCATTCGCTGCCTTAGGTCCTGCATCCAGGATTCCTCGGCTCCACCGGTGATTTCGACGGTTACTTCACCGCTATACGGATGGACGGTATCCAACTGGCTATCACTTTCACTCTCGGCATCATCCTCTACGTCATCCTCCACATCGTCCGATTCTTCCTCATCTTCTTCCAGGACGGGGGTCGGCATCTCAGGAGTCTGCTCAAACGCATTCTTGCTCTCGTTCAGATTTGACAGGCTTGCTTCCAGGCTCATCAGGCTCTCTTGTAGATTGGCCAAGTTAAAGGCAGGTTCCTCATCAGGGTCGACATCTTCGATTTCGCTGTCGTCGGAATTTTCTATGGCGTCATCTGAGTCGGTCGGCAGCTCGGACACTTCTTCACGAACTTCAGTACCCGGATCCACGTGATGGCCATTTCCGTCCACTGCATCCTGGATATCCTGATGGATTTCTGCCAGATTGGTGGCAATCATGGCCTTGGCCTTCCTCAGGGCTTCCCGTTGAATCTCCTCAGTCCTGGTAACTGCTTCCAAGAGTACAGCATGGATGCCATCAACAGAGGCGATGCAGCTGTTTTGGGTCTGGTCCAGAATCGCGGAAACCCGCTGTCTTATCTCCTCGGTCGCCTTGGTCCTCTCACGATCAGCTTCTACCCTGGCCTGTGCCTTGGCGTGCTCCGCCAGCTGTCTGGCCTCCAGTATCGATTCCTCCATCGATTTAGCAACCGACTGGAAAGCAGAAAATTGGTTCAGTCGCTTGAAGGCAGCTTCACTTGAGCCAGCGGTCGTCTCTAGGAAATCGGCGACCTCTTCCGGGTCGAGTCCGTCCTTGACGATATGGAATTCACGACCAAGCAGCTCGATATGCTTTCGCCGTGTTTCTTTCACTTCCTCTGGCGCGTTGGATGAATTGTTCTTATCTTTTGAACTTAATATGCCCATACTTGTATTCTAGGTCTGGTCATACCGAATTTGAATAGTACTTTCGACCCAGCGCGGGTAGCCAATGGTACCCCCCTGTCACGCGATTGGGTCAAGGACTTTGCACGATGAATACTGTGCCCATCAGTCCGCCGTGGTATAGTGGTATAATAGTTACAGATAGGCTGGGTAAGTCTGTCAGGCACAAGGAGGTAATGGTCGCGTGGAGGTATTCGTTGAAGGCAGAAATTGCGAGATTTCTGATGCCACCTCAAGCTACATTCAGAAGAAGGTCGGGAAGCTTTCCCGACGACTGCGGAATATTGATACGGTTAAGGTAGAGATAACCTCTGAACCAACAAAGGAAGCTGATAAAAGATTCGTCGCCCAGATAACGGCCAGTGTGCGTGATACCCTTCTCAGGGCTGAGCACCGAGCGGCTGAGTTGTACGCTGCCATCAACTCTACTGTGGATGCTATGGAAGACCAGGTGCTATAAGGGCAGAAGATACAAGACAAAGAGGCGGGAAAGCCGTTTCAAGAAAGAAGCTCTGGTCTCCGGCGAAGTGCCCACCAAGCTGGTACGGACCAAGCGCTTTCCGGTGCAGTCTATGTCACCTGAGGAGGCGGCAAACCAGATGGAACTACTCGGTCATCAGTTTTTCCTGTTTATCAACGCGGATAGTGGCGAACTCAACGTCGTTTACCTGCGGAAGGACGGCAACTACGGTCTGCTACAGCCTGTGCTGGACTAATAATCGGGGGTGGGAGTATGGATGCTAAAGCCTTATACAAGATAGGTTACGGTCTCTATGTAGTTACTTCGAGAAAGGGAGAAAAGCTTAACGGGCAGATAGCCAATACGGTGTTTCAAATAACCTCCGAGCCGCCGACAGTTGCCGTGAGCATCAACAAGAGCAACCTGACCTGGGAGTATATCAAGGAGAGCCGTGTCTTTGCCGTATCCGTCCTCCGCCAGGACACGCCGCTCGACTTCATCGGGCGTTTCGGGTTCAAGTCGGGTAGAGATATCGATAAACTTGAAGGTATCAACTACAAGATAGACCAGACGAAAGCGCCGATTGTTACCGACAATGCCGTCTCATACCTCGAAGTCGAGGTGACCAACGAGATGGATATGGGCACCCACACCATCTTTGCTGGCCGGGTTGTTGACGCCGAAGTCCTCACCGATGAGGTCTGCATGACCTATGACTACTACCATCAAATCAAGCGGGGAGTAACACCCAAGACTGCCCCCAGCTATGTTGCCGAGGAGAAGAAGGCAGAGGCGTCAGGCTCGGGTAAATACCAATGCACTGTTTGTGGGTGGGTCTACGACCCTGAGCTGGGAGACCCGGACGGCGGCATTGCGCCGGGGACTCCGTTTGAAGAGATACCGGATGACTGGGTGTGTCCCGTCTGCGGGGCCGCCAAGAGCAAATTCGAGAAAATTTAAGCGGGTTAAATTACAGGCACAGAAACTAATATCCGGGAGGTAAGTAGACTTTGTCGCTGAGCACGGATATTAAAGAATACGCCCTGAGTCTCGGGTACGACCGGGTAGGCTTTACCACCGCCGACAGCTTTCCTGTATTGCAGAGAGAATTAAACGACCGTTCCGACATGTATGACTGGGTAGGATCATGGTTACTGCGGAACGCTGACCCCACGAATGTGCTACCTGAGGCCCGGTCGGTAATAGCACTAGTCTACGACTACTTCCGGCACTCATATCCCGAGGAGATGACAGGAAAAGTAGGGCGTTATTACCTATCCTGGGGCACTGGTGGCCCACCTCATCCTATTCATCGAGCACGCAATGTCTTACTGATTGAGTTTTTACAGAATCAGGGTTGCCGTGTAGGGTGGGGATTGCCAAGCCGACCCTCGGCTGCCCGTACCGGGGTAACCAATTATGGTAAGAACTGCTTCGCCTTTATCGAAGGTATTGGCTCCTTTGTCAGCATCGTTGCACTGGTGATAGACAAAGAGCTTGAGTACGATACACCGACATATGATGTAAATTGTCCTGAAGAGTGTACCCTCTGTATTGATTCTTGCCCAACAGGGGCCCTTTACGAGCCACTGAGGATGAACCCGCACCTTTGTGTAGCCTTCAACTCCTATTCTACACCAGGATCAAACATTGGCCAAGGACAGGAAGTATTGCCTCTCGAGCTACGGGAGGGCATGGGTACCTGGATTTTTGGCTGTGATGTCTGTCAGCAGGTCTGTCCCCGTAATCAGGCAAAACTTAAAGCAGAATTGCCACCGAATGTCTTTCTTGAACACATTGCCGATGATTTCCAGCTCGAAAAGATACTGAACATTACCGACGAGCACTATCGTAGAATGTATGACTTATTAGCGATGAACTACATAAATGACAAACGCTACTTTCGCAGAAATGCGGCGGTGGCTCTGGGTAATCAGGGCAGTCAGGAAGCCGTGCCGATACTGAATGAGGCAATGCAGGACCCGGATGAGCTGATTCGTGGACACGCTGCCTGGGCACTGGGCAGGATTGGTGGCAACCGGACCAAAAAGGCCTTGGAATCGAGCCTGTCCCGTGAAACATCTGAGTACGTGATCGGAGAAATCAAGACCGCCCTGGCGATGTCTTGAGTGTTCTAGGTGTAAGTATGATGTCAGAACCAGGTAGCAAGGCTTATTCGGATTCTGTGTCGTGGGAACATGTTTCTACCTTCCGTTGACTTCGACATGTTTATAATATTTGATACGGGGTAATTCTCGGTCATTAGGAGGGACTAATGGAGAAATCGATAATAATCATCGGGGCTGGAATCGCTGGTTTGTCTGCGGGTTGCTACGCTCAGATGAATGGATACAATACTCATATCTTTGAAATGGATACCAAACCCGGCGGCGTATGCACTGCCTGGAAGCGCAAGGGCTACACCATAGACGGCTGTATACACTGGCTGGTAGGTTCTGGCCCAGCCAGTAATTTCTATCACATATGGGAAGAACTGGGTATCATAAAGAACCATACTTTTATCGACCATGATGAATATCTTCGGATTATAGGCAAGGAGGGAAAGTACTTCGCTCTCTACAGCGACCCTGACCGTCTTGAAAAGCACATGAAAGAGCTTGCCCCTGAGGACAGCGGTGTGATTGAGGATTTTATTAAGGGCATAAGGAAGGGTATCGGCTTTGATATGCCATCTGATAAAGCACCTGAATTATATAATCCGTTTGACGTGGTGAAAATGCTGTTTCAGATGCTACCTTACATGGGATATATGAGGAAGTGGAGTAAGTTGTCTGCCGGTGAATTCGCATCGCGTTTTAAAAATTCTTTCATGCGCGAGGCCCTCTTAGCCATTGCAGAAGACGTGCCTGACCTTCCAATGCTTGCTCTGGTTATGCCGATGGCCTGGGTATACCAAAAAACGGCCGGCTATCCACTGGGCGGGTCGCTTGAGTTTTCCAGGACGATTGAGAAGCGTTACCTTGATTTGGGGGGTGAAGTAAGCTACAAATCACCGGTTGCTAAAGTCATGGTGGAAAACGACAGGGCGGTCGGCATCAGGCTGGCTGACGGTACTGAACACCATGGCGATATCATAATCTCTGCCGCCGATGGTCATACAACTATCTTTGACATGCTGGAAGGGAAATACATCAACGACAAAATCCAGGGCTATTATGATAACCTTGCCCTGTTCCCTCCCTTGGTATTCGTGGCATTTGGTGTAAACCGCACTTTTGACGAGCTGCCGCATTCGGTGTCTGGATTTAACCTGCCCCTCGACGAGCCAATTACTATTGCCGGGAAAGAGCTTTCACGATTGACCCTGCATGTCTATAACTTTGATTCCAGTCTGGCACCTGAGGGCAAAACAGTGATAAGAGTCATGATAAGCACCGTCTTTGACTACTGGGACGAGTTATACAAAGACCCCGAGCGTTATAAGGCAGAAAAGGAACGGATTGCTGACCAGGTGATTGCCCAGCTTAGCAAGCATTTTCCGGGTCTGGCGGAACAGGTGGAGATGCGTGATGTAGCCACGCCCGTGACATGGGTACGCTACACCGGCAACTGGAGGGGTAGTTACGAAGGATGGATGATGGGGGCGGAGAGTTTTCGCATGCGTATGAGTAAGACTCTACCCGGACTTGAGAACTTCTACATGGTGGGGCAGTGGGTGGAGCCGGGTGGCGGCCTGCCACCGGCGGCTATGTCAGGCCGTAATGTAACTCAGATTATCTGTAAGAAAGATAAGAAGCCGTTTATCACCACGCGTCCGTGATGATAATTTCGGGGTCTAAGCAATTAACAATCGCCTAAGATTGAAGTCCCTGAATATATTCGAGGACGGGCTGCAGGTTTTCTTTCTTTACGGCATCCCGATTTCTGGAACCCCACCTCCCCGGCACCTTGAAGTACTGGATTTCCTGCCTGATATTTTCGGGAATCTTCATATAGGCGGCTATGCTCTCGGCGTCCTCGGGGGGCACCAGGCCCACTACGAGCAAGATTACCTTTTTCCCCTGTAGAGCGGGCCATTTCTTAGTCAGGTAACCCCGAAGGCTTATCCAGCCTGCATATGTACCAGAACAGATTATCACGAGGTCGTACTCTGCCAGCTTCTTATCATGTATCTGGCGCGGTTTGAACAGGTCTGAGGACTCGATGGATTCGTGCAGCCATTCAGCATACTTCCGCGTCGAACCGAGGAATGACCGGTATATAATTGCTGTTCTCATAGGACTGCACCCTCGCTTCTAAAATCACGTCTAGTATAACCATTGAATTAAGCAGAAGCAACCGCTAAAGTGATAGGGCGAGTGCCGAGTTCCACTAAACTGGCCCTCTTGTCCAGCAGATTGGTACCTTTGGTACTTCCCCGGTGCTTACATTAGAGTCACAATTATGCAGCATATAAGGCACGTGCAGGCGAGATATGGTTGTGGGGTTACTGGCTCCGGCGAACAGGTATTGCAATGTTATGTTATAATAGGGTACGTGCCAAAGAAAGGTACGAATGCATCGCCGGCAAAGGGAGTTATTCCCGAGCCAGTTAGGGGGGGCGTACGGAGGTGATTAATGGCAAATTGTCCAAACTGTGGTCTGTCTACCGTGCGGACCAAGGACTGGGCTTGCCAGTGGTGTGGTTACCCGCTGGTCTCAGGGATTTACGGAAAAACATCGAAGACCTTCGCTGAGCTTAAACACGAGAGAGAGGGCCAAGCGACCCTAACCGCTCTGCTAGTTGAGTCCGAATCAACTATTGAGCCTGAACCGGAAACGGATCAGGTCACCGAAGCCGAGGCAAGCACAGAACCAGAACCCGAACCAGCCCAAGAGACTACCGATGATACGGCTGTATTGGAGTCTGTTCCAGACGAAGAGCCTGAACCAGTCATGGAGCAGGAGCCTGTAGCGGAGGAAAAACCTGCGCCAAAGGCGGAGAAGGAACCCCAGCCGGTACAGGAAGTAACCGTCGCTGAGCTGTGCTCTTCTTACCAGAGCTACGGAATGGCAGGACACGATGAATTCAAGGACAGCGTTTTCCGGGTAACGGGTCTGGTTGACAGCGTGGTAAACAAGGATGTCGTTGGCACGTACCGGGTTGCTTTGACTGACAGTGAACCGCATCCTCTGGGAGAAGTCTACTGTAAGTTTGGCAAGGAGGATGCGGCGGAGCTTAACCATCTCACCGTGGGCCAGGAGCTTACGGTCGAGGGCAAGTACGAAGGCTTCGTGACCAACATTATGCTAACAGACTGCGTCCTCGTTGGCTAGGAGTCCTATTCTGTCCCTTGCTTAATTAAGCCCCAGGAATACGCCGCGCGCACAATCTCTTATTTGTCCTTTTCTTTGAGAGGCGTAAACAGGACAATCAGGGAAATTACAGCCGCAATCGTAGCTACCGGCCAGAACTCTCCACCCCAGCTTCCGTCCTGACCCCGGATAAAGTCCACTGCCGCCCCCAGTATTGGCGCTACTATCATTGTGGAGATTGATTTTGCCTGGCTTTCAATCGATAGTATGGTAGCGCCCTGTGTCTCACTGGCAAAGGTGTCGAAGCGACTTACTAAAATGGGCCTCCAGAGGTTCTGGATGAGAGAAAGGGCGATGAAGCCAACTATCGCCACGTAGTGATACTCGAAGACCAGCAGTGGAATAAGTGCCAGATAGAGAACAGAGACCACTTTCCAGAGCAGGCGGCTTCCCCCCTCCTCTGCTCCAGCATAACTGGCGAGCCGGTGGGAATTTCGGCTGGCATAGGCGGACAGGAGATACAGGACCACGTAAACAATCCCTATCATGATAGCGCTGCGGCGTGTATCGCTCAGACCAACGAAAATGGGAATCAGCAGCGCCATGTTTTTCACTACGGGCTGGAGATAGTCCTCAACCGCCTTGTACACACCCTCGAAGGACATCGATTCTACTATCAGGCGGCGAAGTCTGCGGACTGCCACGGCCAAGCGGATGCATTCCCAGAGATGTGCCACGACCTCACGCATGCCTGCTTCCGTGTCGGGCTGGCCCTCGAGTTCCTTGGGATAATACATGAAATTGACCAGACCCCCCACGTACGGGACAATGGCGAAAAAGAAGACCCACGAGTAGTCGTTGGCCAGCAAAACAAGGGCGACCGCCACGACGGTGGAGACCGCCGACCCTATCTTTGACCAGGAGCGGGTGTAGCCGTAGACCTTGGTCTTTTCATCGAGCCTTCCCTCAATGCGGAGCCAGGTGAATATCATCGCCTTGTGTGTGCCGGTGCGGAACGCCTCGCCGATGGCGAAGAAGAACATGGCAACAAACAGGTGCCAGTAGTCCTGGCTGAAGCCGAAGACGGCAAAGGAAATGATATAGGAGCCGAATGACAGCATCATACTGCGCCGGCGGCCAAATAAATCGGCCACGGCACCGCTGGGGATTTCCATGAGGTTTATGAAAAGCTCGCGGAAGGCGATGAGGAAGCCTATCTGTGTGAAGGAAAGTCCCTGCTGGAGAAAAAACAGGATAATGAACGGTTCGAAGTACCGCTGGTTCTTCAGGAAGCCGTATAGAGAAAATCGCCAAATCATTTAAGAACCTATTCTATCTAACGTGCCGCCATCTGTAAACGTGCTACCTCTCTACGACGTGTCACCGGGCATCCCCGAAATCTTGCCATAGCACAGCAGGTAGTCCCCCGCCGACAGAGTCTCCGTGTCCTCGGGGAAGGGTAGCACCGTATTCCCCCTCTCGATGGCGAGGACTACCACCCCCCGCTCGCCGAGGCCACTGTTCTTCACATTTAGACCGGCTGGCAGGTCTTTTTTACCTATCGCCACGCGGGTTACCCCAAATTCACCTGACCGGTGAAGCACTTCTTCGGCCAGCAGGTAGGCCTTCGCCCGTCCTTTGTGTATCAGCCTAACAATAACATTGGTGAGGGCGTTCATAGGCCCCAGCGTGATAAACAGTATTATAACCACGACCACGGCGATGATTACGATGACTTGTGTCGGTGTTGGGGCTTTAATGCCGACCCGTACGAAGACGAGTAATGCGATGATACAACCGACCACCCCCGTGTTGCCGATGAATATCAGCCAGGTGGCTATCCGGCGCCGCCTGGGGTGATTGACGATAGACTCGGATTCGCTGGTGGTGAAGCCTGTCCCCGTGATGGCCGACAGCACCTGAAAGCGGGCCTTGGTGCGCTCCATGCCGGTGGCCTCCAGGGCAATGGAGCCTATCCAGAAAATGGCCAGCCATAAGACCACCCCCGCCAGCATCAGTGTAATTGCCATGGCTACCTCCTTGTCTCTCCGCCGGTTATGTTTGTATCAACTCTAGCTGAATAGTTACTCAGAATATACAGCATCGCGGGACGATTGGGAAGCGGGGAGAGTGAAGTCGCTGTCTAATGTTACTCGACAGCTCCCGACAGCACTAGTCTTGATGAATGGTCCCCGAAAAAAGAACCAACTTTGCCGGCAATCAGTGACTGTATGTAGATAATATTGCCTGAACCTGTTTTAATTAGACCTACCACGTGCTATAATGCCGTAATTCAGTTATGGAGGTTAGAATGTGAAAAACCTGTTAATTGCCATCGGGATCCTGATTCTATGTCAGTCTTATTTCATGATACCAGGTTGTACCCCAGAAGCATTGAACTGGATTCTTTTCGCGGTCCTGTTACTCTTCGGCATTTACACCATTTATAGCGCAATGCAGACTGAAAAATAGAGCTTGGTTTGGTTGAGCTAAACTCGTGCTATAATACCGCTAATTTTATTAGGGAGGCCACAGGTGAAGAAACTATTGATTGCTGTCGGAGTCTTGATTCTAACCCAGGCTTATTGGATGATACCAGGTAATACCCCGGATGCATTGGACTGGATTCTCTTTGTAGTCTTGCTCGTCTTCGGCGGTTGGGTCATTTATGATGCCATGCAAACCGAAAAATAAAAATTAGTTTTGTTCTGTACCTCAGGGGTACAATTTAACATAACCTGAATAAACGACACTGTTTACGCCGAAAAGGCGGCGGATCAGCCCGAGCGGAGCATCTCATCCTGGATGCTCTAGCGTTTGTCATGGTTGTCCAAAAGCTTGAGCACACTCAGGGCGTTGAGGGTGACCCACTTGCTTGGCTGGCCCTTGACCTCAATGTCTATCTGGAAGCTCCCGTTGAAGGTGTCATCCAGATTCCATATCCCCTGGTCGTCCTGCTTTGAGATGACCAGGTCGATGGCCTCCTGCATGCGCGGGTCGTTGTAGCCGAGTCGAGTGAGAACCCGCATAATTTCCAACGCATCTGTATGCCACATCCGGGGAAAGCCGAACCTGCGCCACTCCGGTTTGCAGGCCCTGTTTAGATTGTGGCTCCGCTTGTATACATGGTGACGCAGGAAATACTCGGCGCCGTTCTCAATCGTGGTAACGACCTCCGGGCTCCGGTTATCCGGTGGTATTTCGGCGAGAGCTTTGAGCGCCTTAATCGCGCCCATTGAGCAGGTGTGGCGTCCCCAGCACTGCTTATGATTTTCGTAGGGCCAGCCGGTCGGCGGTTCGCCTTCGGCATCATCGAACCTCTGGTAGCGGGCAATCCATTCAATACCATGTTCCACCCGTGCATTCTGGCAGCCCAGTCTCATCAGGCTCCACACCATGTTCCCGGTGAGGCAGGGGATAACACGGGAAGGGTCTCCGCTGTTCTGGGGACTTCCCCGCGTGGAGAAGCCCCCGGTATTCCTTTCTTGGCTGTTCTCCAGGATGAAGTCGCAAGCTTTTTTCACTCTCTCGTCGCTTCCGTCGGCAGCGAGTTCCGCCAGGATGATAAGCTGCCAGACGGTGCTGCGGTATTTGCCTGTGTAAAAACGGTGGGGCTTTTCCCAGGTACCCCCTTCTTCCTGTTTCGCCAGTATCTGGGGGACCACCCCATGTTCCATGATGGTCTGTCTTTCCTGACGGACGTCAAGGTCATCCTCGGGCATATCCAGCAGGTCAACCAGCGTGAAATAACGCACCGACGGATTGTCCTTCTTTAGGAGCCAGTCGGTCGGGTCAGCGTTTAATACAGACTTCCAATCAGCCATAGTTTTCACACCTCCTCGACGGCTTCCCAGGCGCCGGTCTTGATGGAGCGGTCCCCCGCGAGGACAACGGCCAGCGTCTTCGTGGCATCGGCGAAATCGGAACGGACTAATTCGGGCTTGTGACTAAGTACCGCCTCTAAGAATGTCTGCATCTCCAGCAGGTGCAGGTCGATATCGGGGAAGTCCTGCCTGATTTTTTCCTCGCCGATGTGCCCGGAGAGCCGTTTTCGGGCGTAGTCGACCAGCAGCCGCCAGTCCGGCCCGAACAGCTCGACCTCCCAGTTGAACTCGGTCATGGCGCAGCTATCGGTATGCGTCCCGAGGGCACCACTGGCAAAGCGGTAGGCCAGCACAATCGTGTCCTCGGAGTCGAGCTCACCGGCATCGGGGAAGAGTAACCGCTCGGCACGGGCGAAGACGTGCGTAATGTCGCCGACAAGCAAACGGGCAATATCGAAGGGATGGATAGCCTGCTCAAGTAACGGCCCGCCGCTGTGTTTACGTTGGAGAAACCAGTCCGGCACGTCCCGTTTCAGGTAGTAAGAGGTAGTGCAAGTGGTACGGACGTGGGTCACTGTCCGACCTTTAGTTAGCTGTTTTGCCTGCTCGGTCAGCGGAGAGTACCTTAGCTGAAAGCCCACGGCGTTCACCAGTGATTGCTTTTTAGCGATGTCGCAGTACTCTTTGGCGGTCGGCAGGTTCAGGGTAATCGGTTTTTCCAGAAAGAGGGACTTACTCATATTGGCGGCCGCCATAACAGTCTCGCGGCGTAACCCAGGCGGCGTGGCCAGAATAACGGCATCCACTGGGACCTCAGCCAGCATTTTAACCGCATCAGTATAGGCGGGAACTCTGGCCTCAGCCTTAATTGTTTCTGCCTCGACCTCATCGACACCGACCACCGCCGCTACCTCAACCCCCTCAATTCGCGAGCAGTTTTCCGTATGTTTCCGGCCCATTGTCCCGAAGCCGATGACAGCCACCTTCAAGGTTTTTCCTGAATTCATCATGTCTTTCCTCTTAGCTGCCCCGGCACTCAGTGATGACTTCTCCGAGTGTTTCGACCACCCTGAGGACTTCCTCTTCGGTCATCTCTGGCCAGAACGGCAACGACAGTACTCGTGTTCCGGCGTCTTCGGCGACCGGACACTCGCCCGGAGCGTGGCCGTGCTTTTCCCGGTAGTACGGCTCGAGGTGGACGGGCCGGTAGTGGATGCCGACCCCGATACCCCTTTTCTCTATACCGGCAGCAACCCGGTTTCGGTCCACGCCCCTGAGCTTGGTAACGTAAAGGTGATAGGCATGCCGTACACCTTCGCGGGTCTTTAATACCTCCACGTGGTCGGCCAGGGACTCTAGCGCCGCCCCGTATCTAGCAGCCAATTCGAGTCGCTTCTTATGCCTCTGCTCAATCTTTCGTAACTGATGTAGCCCTATGGAAGCGGGGATGTCCCACATGATGTACTTGAAACCGAGCTGTATCATCGGGTACTCCTGGAACTCCCCCGTCTGGTACCGTGTCCAGGCCCCGGAGGCCATCCCGTGGTCCCGCTGCGACTGGACAAGTTGTGTCAGATTGTCGTCGTCGGTCACCAGCATCCCACCGTTACCGGCTGTCATGTTCTTGGTGGCGTAGAAGGAGTAACAGGCGGTATCCCCGAGACTGCCGACCCTTTTCCCCCTGTATTCAGCCTCGATGGCATGGGCACAGTCGCTGACCACTTTCAGATTATGGCGTTGGGCAATATCCATAATCCTGTCCATGTCACATGGTTGCCCGTAGATGTGCACTGGTAGAATTGCTTTGGTGCGCTCCGTGACAGCGGCTTCAATACAGGCCGGGTTGATACACAGCGTCTCAGGCTCAACGTCAGCAAATACGGGTGTGGCCCCGGTGTAGACTATCGAGCTCGCCGTCGATACGAACGTCATCGGGGTGGTTATTACCTCGTCGCCTGGCCCGATGCCTAAGGCATGGAGGCTGAGGTGCAGCGCCGCCGTGCAGGAGTTGGTGCCGATGGCGTGTCTGGTCCCCTGGTAGGCGGCAAACTCCCGCTCCAGCTGCTCAGTCTTCACTCCCGTGCCTATCAGCGTGGAGCGAAGCGTATCCAGAACCTCCTCTTCCTCTTCTTTGCCTATCAGGGTCTTTGTAAAGGGTATCTCTTCCATAGTGCCTCCGTTTCTATCTCACTCAGTAAATATTACAGGTAGAATATTGTCCTACGCAAATAGTAATGGCGTCGAAGATATTGATAAGAGAGGGCTGTTTCCAAGTACTAATGAAGGGGAGTTTAAGAGGGGCGAAGCCCCTCTTTTTCCTTAAAGGGCGGCGGGTGGGAAAAGATATTGTGGGGGGATGGGGCCACCACTAATAAACAGGTGCCGTGTCCGTATCAACGAACAAACTTTCTTGACACCCCTGCCAGCTAGGGACTAAAATCACGGCATCCAGTAAAAGGCTCAGCTGTGGAACTGCGTGTCGAATTAAAGATAACTTGAGCCGGAAAGTGGGAATTGCATGGAACAGGCACTGTCAGATATCAAGGTACTGGATCTCACCCATCACATCGCTGGCCCTTACTGCACCAAGCTTCTTGCCGACTATGGTGCCGATGTCCTCAAAATAGAGTGGCCCGACGGAGGAGACCCGGCCAGAAAGATGGGCCCCTTCCTCGGCGATGAACCCCATCCCGACAAGAGCGGTCTCTTTCTCCATCTGAATACCAGCAAGAGGGGGATTACCCTCAACCTGAAGACTGAGGCCGGGAAAAAGATTTTCCGGGAGCTGGTGAAGGGTGTGGATATCCTCGTGGAAAACTTCAGCCCCCGGGTAATGCCGTCGTTGTGGCTAACCTATGAAGAACTGGAGAAGATAAACCCGAAGCTGGTGATGACATCGATATCCAATTTCGGCCAGTCTGGTCCCTACCGGGACTTCAAGGCATCGGAGTTGATTATCTACGGAATGGGCGGTGCTATGAACGAGACCGGTATGTTTGACCGCTATCCCCTGAAGAAAGCGGGCAGCGTTATCCAGTACCAGGTAGGGACTATGTCAGCGTTTGCTACCATGATTGCCTTCTTTGCCAGCCAAGCCCAGGGTAGCGGCCAGCACGTCGACATGAGTATGTTTGAGAGCCAGATGGGCACTATCGACCGCCGGATGAGCCACCTCATCACGTATAAATATAACAATGAGACTAGCTACCGGCCGGACCCGGAGCTGGAGCCACCCGGATTCCCCTACGGAATTTATGCCTGTAAGGACGGTTTTTTCCAGCTTACCGGGGGCTTTGTCTTCTGGGACAGGATATGCAGGATGATGGATATGCCTGAACTGTTAGACGACCCTGGATTTAGCACCCAGGAAGGGCAGCGGGACCCGGAGAACCTCGAGAGGTTCAGCATTATCTGGTACCCCTGGATTGCCGAGCGCACCAAGCTGGAGATTATTACCGCCGGTCAAGCGGCCGGCGTACTTTGCGGACCAATAAACGACCCCGGCGACCTGGTTAATGACCCTCACTGGAAGGCAAGGGGGTTCTGGGAGGAAATAGAGCACCCCGTCGCCGGCAAGCTGACCTACCCCGGGGCACCTTTCAAGATGGATGAGACTCCCTGGCGAGCGAGCCGACCGGCCCCCCGTTTGGGTGAGCATAATGCCGAGGTCTACAGTGAGCTGGGATACTCTGGTGAAGACCTGGAGAGATTGAGGGAGCAGGGAGTAATCTGAGGTTGTTGTGGATATTATTACGCTTGTAGAAGAGAGGAGCTAGTAATGGCCAAGTTGCCTTTGGAAGGAATCAGAGTTGTTGATATCACGGTCATCTATGCCGGGCCGTTCGCTACTATGAACCTGGCTGACTGGGGGGCTGAGGTTATCCGTGTGGAATCAATCAAGCATTTTCAGGTCCTCACCAGGGGAGGTACCGCGCATCCGAACCAGCAAATAGTGTCCGACCCAATCCGGACCGGAGGGATAGCCACTTACTGCGGGCGGGATGTTAGCTTTCGGCCATGGAACCGCTGGACTCTTTTTAATGCCCATGCCCGGAACAAGCTCAGTTGCACCATGGACCTGACACAGCCAAACGGCAAGGAGATGTTCAAGCGACTTATTGCGACAAGTGATGTCTTCCTTGAGAGTAATGCCCCCCATGTAAAAGAGAACCTTGGCCTTACCTACGATGTCTTGAAAGAAATAAACCCGAAGCTGATAATGCTCTCCATGCCCGGCTTCGGCGACTCCGGACCGTACAAGTACTACCGGGCGCTGGGTGTCCACCAGGAGGGTTTCATAGGTCATACTTTTCTCAGGGGTTACCCCGATAGTGACCCATCGACCACCTCCACCGTTTATCACGCCGACGAAGCCGCCGGGGCAACCGCTGCCTTGGCGGTGCTCATGGCCCTGCACTACCGTAACCGTACTGGTAAGGGACAGCATATCGACATGGCCCAGGCCGAGGCCACAATGCCTCACCTCGGTGAGGCTATCATGGACTACACCATGAATAATCGTGTTCAAGAGAGTATGGCAAATCGTATGCCGGGAGCGGCTCCCTGTGGCTGTTACCGTTGCTCGGGAGAAGACCGTTGGGTAAACATCACCGTCACCTCTGATGAGGAGTGGCAGGGGCTTTGCCGTACCATGGGTGACCCGGAGTGGGCTAAGGATGAGAAATTTGCTGACAGCTTTAGCCGGGAGCATAATCAGGACGAGCTTGACAGGCATATTGGGGAGTGGACCATGCAGCACAACCACTACGACCTGATGTATATGCTGCAGAAGGAGGGAGTCCCCGCCGGACCAATAATCTTCGAGGATGATGCCTATACCGACCCTCACCTCAAGGAGCGAGGATTCTTCCAGGAGCTTACCCATGAGGAGTGTGGCACTCATATATATCCGGGTCTGAGTTTCAAGATTTCGCGGGTGCCAAACAGTATCCGCCGTCCGCCAGTCCGTCTCGGTGAACACAACGAATACGTTTATAAAGAACTCCTTGGGGTATCTGACGAGGAATACCGGCAGCTTGAGGAAGAAGGCCACATCGGTATGGACTTTTTGCCTGAGGTCCGTTGAAGCAAGCAGGTTTGAGGACTTACACTCCCAGGATCTCCTTGTGCCTCAGCGCCCTCTCCAGTGAGGGCTGCATCCTCATCTCGCGGAACTCGTTGATGGCAAAGTCCAGGTGCTCCAGCGTCTCTGACTTCTCATCAGGGTAGTGCTCCAGGATTAACTCAGCAAGCTGGAGGCGGGTAAGGGCCAGCTCGGGGCGGAACCTCATCTCTGTACAGACTCTCATTGCTTCCTGGTAGTGGTCACGGGCTTCTTCAGGTCTACCCAATAACGCAGCTGCGGCTCCGAGATGACGGGGGATGATTGTCGGACTGAACTGACCACTGGTGAGCATACCGCTGTCGGCAAAACACTGCTGGAGCAATGCTGCCGCACTCCGATGTCCTGTAAGAACCGCGGCTTCTAAGAAGTGGTCACACGAACTTGCTGCCATCTCTTCCCAGTCGGTTTCGATACCTGCTCGTGATACCACTTCCCGCTCCAGTATTTCATTAACCTCTTCGTTCCTCCCAAGATGTGCCAGATAGAGGATACTATCCACAGGATCTAGGGTATACCCCGTATTCTCAGACCACCGGACTCTTGCTTGGGATTCTTTTTCAGCGTGACCTAAATAGATCTGAATCCTTCCTGTGACCATGCCAAGGTAAGTACCCATAAATGCCTCCAGACCCATCCCCCGGCTGCTCTTGGCCACATCCCTGCAGACAGCCAACGCATCCTCCAGGCCTCCATCCATGTAGAGCGAATGAGCATCAAATAACCTTGCTACTAGAAGATTGTTTGTCTGCTGTATTCGCTCGGCTAGCTCACGTATTTGGCTCGCAACCTCTTCGGCTTTTCTACGGTATCCGAATACCAAATAGAGGTGCCTTACTACTAAGAGAAGAGAAATTTCGGCTGCAATATCCGTTTCCTGCATTGACCACCGCTCGATCTCCTGCACGAGTTGAAAAGCTTCCCTGGCATGTTGAGGGGCGAACGAACCCCACAACCAGAAACGAGCAGTCATGAACAATGTACTTGGTTCGTTGAGTCGGCGGGCTAAATCAAGTGCCCTCCTCAACAAAGCCCTACCTGACTTGTAATCACGCTCTACACGCTTAACGGTGCCCATAAACATGTCTGCCCAGGCCCGTTCAATGGTATCTGGCTGAGCGTAATAGTCAGCCTTTTCTGACCATAAAGCAAACTCAGGAGAACCCAGGGCTGGCCCGGAGCCATAATAGATCAATGCACGTCCCGCGAGCAGACAGACCTTTGAAGCCCGATTATTGTCACCGATATCCTCGGCTAGTGTTAATGCGAGGGGTGCTGTCTCATCGACAACACGCCGTGGTTGTCCTGCCCATATCAGGGCATTGCCTAGAGTCAGGAGTAGGTCACACCGCTTTGCCTTATCCTCCGGGTCAAGTATCTCCTGCACCTTAAGTGTCTGCTCGAGCAGCCGTACCGCCTCACCGTATGCGTAGACATCGGTCGCCTGCTGCGCTGCCATCTGCCCATAAGACACTGCCTTGGTCAAGTCTGCTCGGTCGGACGAATGGGAGAAATGCTCAGCTAACTCAGTGGCATGGTCTTCAGGGTGAGCGGCATATATTTCCTCCAACGCCCGAGCTACCCGCTGGTGCAGAAGAATACGTCGCGGGGCAATAATCTCTTCATACAAGGCCTGGCGGAAAAAGGCGTGGCCGAAACGATACGTTATGGCTGCTCCCACCCCAGCGCGCTCTTCTATCACAGCCGCTGACTTCGCCTTTTCGAGAGCAGTAAATAAATCCTCGTCAGACATGTTAGTCACCAGCCGCAATACCTCAGGAGAAAACTCCCTACCGATGACGGCGGCAACTGACAGTATCTCGTTACACTCCTGTGATAGGCTGGACAGACGTTTCTCGATGATGCCCCGCAGCCCCTCGGGGATGCGTGTTTCCAGAGGCGTCACGGCGACAGTGTGCCATTGTCCTTTCTCTTGGCTGATAATGCCTTCTTCCACCAAGTAGCGGACTACCTCCTGCACGAATAGCGGGTTCCCTTCGGTCTGGCGATATACTGCCTGGGTAAGACCCAAGGGGATTGAGCCACCAGTGACGTTCTCCAGCATCGTCCTGACCTCGTCGATACTGAGCCCGCGTAGAGGGACGCGGTCGAAGTAGGCAACCCGATGGAGTTCAGCCAGGGTTGCTGAGAGCGGATGCACCCCATCCAACCCAATGTCGCGGTACGTGACGACAAGCATCACCCGCGTTCCGGCAAGGTTACGGGCGACATATGTGAGCATATCGAGGGTTCCCATGTCTGCATCGTGAAGGTCTTCCAAGACAAGCACCAGCGGTCGAGCTATGGCTGCATTCGTCAGGAAGTTGGCTACAGCCTGCATTAGCCGATAGCGTTCCTCCTGCGGATCACCTTGTGTGCGTGGTTCTACCTTAAGCCGTTCAGTGACCTCGCCGACAATTCTGGCAATGTCAGCGGCACCGACTGCCATCTCCTTCTTCACGTCGTCAGTGTCATGGGTGAGGACGTACCCGCGTATTGCCTCAATGAAGGGTAGGTAAGGCAATGACAGTGTTCCCTCTCCATAGCAGTGGCCAACCAGAATACTACCACCACGGAGAGTGGCATAGGTGGATAGCTGCTCACAGATAGCAGTTTTGCCGATGCCAGGTTCCCCTACCGCGGCTACGAGTGACCCATTGCCAGACACGGCGGCATTGAAAGCAGACTGGAACTGCTTTAACTCCGCCTCTCTGCCGACAAACACTTTACGATATAGAGGGCTGGCCTCCTCGGGCTGAGGGGAGCCGACTTCCGCGTGCGCAAGGCGCTGGCCGCGGGGCCGAAGTGCGCTCTTTTTGTGTCGGGTTTCAACTGCCTGCTTTATGGATTCCAGTATTTCATAGTCGGGCAGGCTGGGGAAGAGCTCCCTGCACTCGGAATGAGACAGCGGCCTACCACGGTGTCTCATAGAAAGCTGGTGACCCTCGGTCACATCAAGCAGTCGCAGTCGCACGAATGGTTTCAGGAGATGCGCATAGACTCCGGCCGGTCGTCGGTTTGGCATGGTCCGCAGTTGGGAGATGTACTTATAATTGACCCCACACTCATCGGCGTATTCCCGAATAGTGAGTCTAGGTCTTTTCCGAAGGCGGTTCGAGCTTTGGACTGCTTAGCCATTTACACGACTCCCGTCAAGCTTTGTACAACACTTCCCTTGAGTTGGCGGTGTGGCGATAGCCCACATTATAAGGTAGCATTGCTAGATTATCAATATAAATTAATGGTTAATCCAGCTAACCATGGTGCTGAATATAATGCTACCCCCCTGCTTGTTGAGGTTTAATCTACAGCTGCTAGACTGAATTGGTGAGATGAGGCCTATCAAGGTTGTGTCTTCAAATCTTACGTAAAAAGGGTTAAAGAAAGGAGGACGAAAGTGAGAAAGAAAGGAATCAGGGTATTACTGGCTGTCGTACTACTACTGAGTGTCTGTCTGGTGACAGCTGTGCCAGCGGTTGCGGGTGGTGATCATTTTTGTGGTCATCGGCCCCATTTTGTCGTTGGGGCTGGCGAATGGGAAGGCATAAACCCGTATGGCGTCCCAATTGGTGGTGGTTTTCTGGTCTACGGTAAAGAACCTGACGGGGGGTTTATGGTAGGTAGCTATGAGATTGGTCCCCCGGCAGGGAGCTGGTACCGGCTGAGAATCAACGCTATCAAGATAGGCGAACTGGATGGTAATCCGGCCGCCTGGTTCTGGGGCGAGGTCGTTGCCGGCGAATGGGCGTCGGGTCTTCCCTATACAGGCTATAAAGTGGGAGTAATAGTCGACGGCGGTAGTCCCGGTCGTGACGTGGACACTGTCTACATATCGACGCCCCTAGTAGATGAGAATACAGCGAAAGGCATATACGAAAGCGACGATCCAAACGGACTACTCTATCCAAATGGACCACTCTTTCACTTTGATATTGCCCGAGGTAACATCATAATCAAGTAGTTCACAACATTTGGTATACATCGAGGCCAGTAGGTCTTCAACGGCTTGCTGGCCTTCTTCTTATTACGTTATTACGGATCGTGCGGATTCGTATAGTATAGGCTAGGGTAGTGTAAGGGGGGTCTTAAGAGCGGCTCTGAGGTTTAAAGGCGGGCTGCTGCTGCAAACCTTAAGGGGGTTTCGCTTAAGCGAAACCCCCGTTATTCTTACAGTGATATTAGCTGCGGCTGTGCAGGGTAATTATCACCTTTTATGATACCCAATGTTTTGTAGGGCTGTCGGGCACCTGCACTTAGGTGGTGCGATATGAAACTGGGTTCCGGGCAGGTCAAAGAGGACCGCTTTACTTATCATCATTTCCGGGTGCGTCAGTTAGTTTAAATCCCATCACTCTCAGGCCCTTAATTACCTCGGTTTCTAGTTTATGGTCTACTTCTATTTTGAATAGACTTTTTTGACGGTCAAAAGCGGTAAGATACTCTCTCACTGCCTCTTCGACAGAACTGGGGATACGCAGACAGCCGAGTGGTGCCAACAAATTGTCACACATTTTCTGAAATTCTTCCCTTGTCACGTCGTGGAGTCTTCGGACTTCTTTACTAGCCAACCATAGAATCCAGTCCCAGAAGTGGCTGTTTATCAGACTGATGGTATTGCTGCTTACTGTCCAGGGTGGTTCCGGTTGCTGAGGATGGTCGAAAATGAGGTCGATTTTAACCGGACCTCTGATGATTATCATATAAATCTTATGATGGCTTAAGGGGTCCCATAGTCGGTTAAGAGGGTCGAGGCTTTCAGTCAGGGACGGCAGCGCTTTTGACACAGCTTCGAAATCGGCAGTCTCAACCAGGAAGTCCCAATCAGACCATTCTGTAGCGTCGCCTCTCAAGCGTGAACCGGTAAGGGTGACACTGCTGACCGCCAGGTGCTTCATTAACAATTCAGGAATTAGCGAGCCTATATCCATAGCTTTTCACTCACACCCAAATTATAAGCTGAGTGCCATTGGAGAGCAATTATTCTTAATTTACACAGCAACTATACAGAGGGGCTGTCATATAGTGTTCTGCTCCTGTTTAGTGTTGGTGGCCCCATCGGGCGGCCCCGCAAGATGCAGTATTCGCCTATGCTTTCACTGATTCGCGTGGCATAAGAAAGGTTCCCAGGGAGGAATGGTGACTAGAGCTATGAGATGTTCTGGGTTGTGCCGGGTTTCAGGATCGCCTCACTTCTTCCAGAAAGGCGTTAAGCCCGGCATAGAACTTCAGCCATGGCTGCCCAGAGCGGGGCTCCATGAGGTGTGCCTCGGATGGATGGTAAAGCGCCTCCTCTCCGCAAGGCGTCATCGGCAGCAACGTGTCGCTGAAGCCGTCCCAGTGATGGTTTACCGGCAAGCCCGCTTTTGCCAGAGGTAAGTCGAGGGTGGCATCCACTAAGATGAGCCTGCCGCCTACCTCCACCCTGCATGCGAGGTGATGACTCATCGGCAGTTCTTCGGTCAGTTTTTTAAGTGGTTGTGGATAGTTGTCCACGAACTCGGCGTTATCAATCCAACGAAAGGGGTAGACAGCGAAGAGGACCAGCAGTCCCAGCTTTTGGAACAGGTTGCACAGCAGAAAGTGCTTTGGCGTGCAGGAGCCCCGACCCAGCGTAAGGATATCTATGTAGTCTTCAGCGCTGACCAACTCAGGAATAACGGCATAGGGGATGTCCTGGACCTTCTCGTAGATGCTGATTCGTGACCGGACGGCATCCTTTCCCTCCGTCCACTGCCGGAATGTCTCCTCGAGCAATGCGTCCGTTTCTGGTGTCAACTTTTCTTTCATGGCTTCATCTGGAATGACTTGCCTATATCGGCGGTCGACCTGGCACCGGTGGTCTCAGCAGCCTTTTTAAAGCCTGCCACAGGCTGTTGGCTCGACTTACCTGCCTCTGTTGGGGCTCAGTTTCGCCGTAGCGGACATTGACGTAGAGGTCGGTGAGTTCCGCCAGAGGCTCGTGGCTATCGGGCGCTATCTGCCCCAGTCGCCCCCGGTACTCGTAAGGCGTTTCGTGGTTCCGACGCCCCATACCAAAGCGTGATGCCTGCCGTAGCATCCGTCGGTATATCGTACGAATGTCCGCCGTGTCTGTCTCATCCTCTTCAAGATACCGGTGTGGTGTAGCGTCGGTTGGCGTGGTTTCTTTTCGCCTGCGCCAGAGACGTTGCCAGATTACGCTCAGGAGGAGGCGAACGTCCGCCATAAGGCCTCCCCAGCTCCATAGCGATTCGTTGACCTCTTCGACGTCAACCCTTGCCCGGGAAGCGCGGAAGCGCGATACCGCCCTGGCGAGCAGGTAGATGACAATGATGGCGACGACGGCGAAGAGTACCCACTTGAGCACTAGGATGATGACTTCGGGGATTAGTTGCTCCTGAGTGACCTCGGCTGTGGCTTCTTCTGCGAAGTCGAAATCCGGCCCCTCGAACTCAGGGATATTTTCGCCTCGGATAAGGTTTACTATGAACTCCCCTACCCAGTACAGGCCGGCAGCGATGAAACCAAAGGGTATTAATATATAGCCGATTACTGTACGGACAACGTCGCCAATAGAGCCGAGCAGACGTGACAGAAAGGCAAGGAACTCGGGAGAGAAGATACTGGCAACACCGATTCCGACAAGGACGATGCCGCCAATTACCGCTATCAGGATGGGCAGCCAGCGGCGGTTAAATGATGGTCCCATGTCCTCTGATGTCATTTGCTGCCGGATTGATTCCAGATTGATGAGGGCTAGAGATACCAGGGCGAAGAAGAAAAAGGCAGCTACGTGGGGAGCGACGGTTGAGGCAAGCTCTTCTAGGGAGCCGGCCCCTAGGCTTACACGCCAGACGATAATAAGAAGGACAAAGGAGATGATACCAATCATGAATTTTTGGTAAACGGTGGCGGTATAAAGAGGAGACCGACCGTACCTAATGCCTCGCCACCATAGGTAGGCACCGGCCGGTAGTGCGACCATTAACGTGTGGGCTTGACTGAAGTCGAGCAGGATACTGCTGGTATGGACAAGCCACCCCCCGTCGAACAGCCCGTACCCAGCATGGTATTCACTGCGGATTACGGTAAACACTACCACCAGGCCACAAAGGATGACACCCCAACGGACCAAGCTAAGAGACCATTCCCGGCTGAGCAGGTACCGGGTAACAATAAAGCCGCCGCCAAGCAAGAAGATAACACCCCCGATACTAAGTGGCGCCCGTGGCTCTGCAAACATTTCCATTTTCCCCAGCCAGAGTAGCCACGGATAGAACCAGTACACCTCCATGAGGACGACCGCTGTGGGGATAACAATGGTAGCTATCCAGTTCAGCCTTGTCAGTCGTCGGGCTATGACGTTCATTGCATTGCCACCTTCAAGGTTAGCGTCTCCACTTCGCGCCAGGGCACGTCATCAGAAATACGGTACGTGGGCAGACCATCTAGGCTGGGTGTCTCTGGCCCGCCGATAATAACCAGTGCCACCCGGCGTCCGAACCTCTTCATCCTGAGTAGGGTGGCCAGCAGGGTCTCTGTCGGCATGGCGGTTATTAATACCAGGGTGCTTCCCCACGGCAGGTTCCTGCTTTCCAGGGAGATGAAGCGGGATATCGGCATGGACTCAGCCGCTGAGTGAATTTGCGCCAGGGCATCAAGTATATTCACCATCTGCTCGGTGTGCTGGCTGGGCGGTATCCTCACCGGCTCACCGATAGGCTGCCGTCGCTGGTTGGCGTACAGGCCCACCCGGTAACCGGCGGCCATGGCATGATTGGCAATCGATGCTGCTGCCATAACACCTAGTTCCAGGCGCTGCTGTATCATTCCCCAGGTGGGTGGTTTCACGGTGCGGACATCAAGGAAGATGCCCATATCAACTGAGGTAGTCGGTTCATAGACCTTGGTCTGCAGCTTACCAAGGCGGGCCGTGGTCTTCCAGTGAATCCGCTTCAGGCTGTCACCGAAATGATAGTCCCGGACGCCCATGGTGAGAATCGGGTCCTGGAAGATATACCTCTTGGTGAGGATGTCGCCAAGAGGCTGTTTTGAGGGTATACTCGGTTGTTCTAGCGGTACTATCTTGGGATAAACAATGAGCCGGTTAACGTCGTTGACCTCAATCTCCTGCCTGGAGAAGCCGAACAGGTCACCGGAGCGAATGCGTGCTGGTCCGAAGGTTAAATGGCCCCGATGGTCGCAACATATCGGGTAGCGCCGTTTCACCCGGTGGTACCAGCCGAGGGAAAGGAGGCTGGTCAGGTGTACGCGGGCCGTCTTGTGTGACGAGGTTGTCTTGCCTTTGAGGAAGGTTATGTCCTCCGGCATTTCGTCATCAATCTCTACCCAGGGAAGTGGCAGGAGCTTCCGGTTGGTCACTTCTAGTTCTAGCAGTAGCTCCTCTCCAAAGAAAGCACGCTTGGCACTGAGATGGCGGTGGTACTCAATTCGTGTCAGGGCGTAGCGTTCCCAGAGTCGGGTGGCACCCCACACGAGCAAGAGCAACAGTGCCACCAGCATCATGGGTATCTGATTCAGAATCACTCCCATGAGAAAAAGGCCTCCACCAAGCCACGGCCAGTAGCTACCCCTCATTCCTCACCCTTCCTCAGCTGACTTCTTCTTCGACGGGTACCGGCACTGATTCGACAACCTCTCTCAGTACCTCTTCGACGGTGTGGCCGCGCAGGTGGCTTTCAGCCCGCGGGATAATCCGGTGCACCAGGACGAAGGGGGTGAGGTACTTGACGTCGTCCGGGACGACGAACGCCCTCCCGTGAAGCGCTGCCAGGGCCTGGGCTGTCCGGTATAGCGCAAGCATCGCCCGTGGACTGGCCCCGAGCTGGAGCGACTCGTGCTCCCTGGTGGCATGGGTAAGCCGGATGATATAGTCTTCCACGTCGTTGGCAACGTGGACATTGCGGCAATCTGACTGCATCTGGAGGAGCTCTTCGGAAGAGACAACCGGTGTCAGTTCCTCAAGTGGGTCGGCCTGTCGGAAGCGGGACAGGATAAGACGGTCATCTTCGGCTGATGGGTAGCCAATGCTGACCTTGAGGAGAAAGCGGTCGAGCTGGGCCTCGGGCAGGGGGAAGGTACCCTCCAGTTCTATCGGGTTCTGGGTAGCCAGCAGCATGAAAGGCCGGGGCAGTGGCTTGGTCTCGCCCTCAGCGGTTACCTGGAGTTCCTGCATTGCCTCGAGCAGGGCGGACTGGGTGCGTGGGGTGGCCCGGTTTATCTCGTCGACCAGGATGACCTGGGCCATAATCGGTCCTGGCCGGTACTCAAAGTCCGCCGTCTTCTGGTTGTAGATATAAGTCCCGGTAACGTCAGAGGGGAGCAGGTCAGGGGTGCACTGGATACGCCGGAAGCTGCAGCCGAGTGACCGCGCCACCGACTTGGCCAGCATTGTCTTGCCGATGCCGGGCACATCTTCGAGGAGAAGGTGCCCCTCGCAGAGCAGGGTTACTATCGCCAGCTCGACAACCTCGCTCTTACCGACGATTACCCTCTCGATGTTTTCCTTGACCCTGGCCCCTATCTCCTGTATCCGACTGATACTTTTGTCTTCCAAGTTACATGCTCCCGTGATTTTTCCACATCATTATACAGGGCAGGATAGTAGATTACCATTGCTTACCCCCCCCCATTTTACTCACGGTAGCTTGGACTATGGCATATAGCTCGGCCCGCTGGTAGGTCCAAGCTGTGTCTTTAGTTCCTCCTGTGCCATCTCGATAAAGTCGACCAGTATAGGGCGCGAGTCACGCGGGTCAATAATATCCTCGATGTTAAATGCCTCGGCGGTACGGAATGGCGAGGCCAGGGCCTGGAGCCTGCGTTCAATCTCCTGGCGTTTTGCCTCGGGGTCAGGGGCGCTATCAATCTCTCGTCGATAGGCGGCAGTGGCACCGCCCTCGATGTGCATCGAGCCCCAGTTGGCCGAAGGCCAGGCGACACGTTTGAACATGCCGCCTGGCCGGTCGTGACACTGGCCGGCAACACCGTATATCTGGCGGATAACAAACGTTATCCAGGGCATTCTGGTCTGGTAGGTGGCGCAGACCATTTTGGCACCGGCGCGGACGATGCCTTGTTTCTGTGACTCGATTCCGACTAAAAATCCCGGCTCGTCGGCGAAGTAGACCATGGGCAGGTGGAAGGTGTCACAGAGTTGCATGAAGCGAATAACCTTCAGCCCGGCGGAAACGTCCATCGAACCACCGAGGAACATGGGATTGTTTATCATGGCACCTACCGGGTAGCCGTTTACCCGTGCCAGTCCGGTGAGCCGGGAGCGCCCCGAGAACTGGCCAATCTCAAAAAAGGAGTCGTGGTCAACGACATGCTCCAGTACGGCGCGTGGGTCGTAGCCCCGCCTTCGGTTGCGGGGGATGATAGAGAGCAGTTCCTCGTCGCGGCGGTTGGGGTCATCGGTCGGCTCGGTGCGGGGTGGCACCTCCCAAACATTCTGCGGCAGGTAGCTGAGAAAGCGCCGGACCATGTCGAAGGCTTCCTGTTCGGTCTCGGCCACATTATCGATTACCCCGCTGGTGGCCTGCGTCCGCTCGTCACCGAGCTCTTCCTTGGTGATGTCGTAACCCAGAGCAGCCTTGACCACGGGCGGGCCGCCGGGGAAAACCTGGCTGATGCCCTTTACCATTACGCTGAAATGGGAGAGACAGGCCTCGACGGCCGGGAGTCCGGCCACCGAGCCGAGTACCGCCGAAACGACCGGTACCTGGCAGAGCACCTTTTCGATACCGTAGGTGCCCGGGTTGATGGGTATGTAGGTGCGGCCTATCTGTTCAAAGGTGCGGACACTGCCACCGGTGGCATCGAGGAGGCGGACATAGGGCATCTTCCATTCTACGGACATTTTCTGGGCACGTCCCCGCTTGTCGGCAATAGCGGCATCGGAGGCCCCGCCCCTCACCGTAAAATCGCCTCCATTGAGGACCACCTTGCGTCCGTTGATGGTGCAGATACCCATTACCGAGTTGGCCGGGGTAAATGAGACCAGCTTTTCACCCTCGTATTTAGCAGAACCGGCCAGGCCTCCTATTTCGTGGAAAGAGCCGGGGTCGGATATTGCCTCGATTCGCTCACGGACGGTGAGCTTGCCCCGCTTACGCTGTCGCTCGATACCTTCCGGACCACCCATCTGGGCGGCAAGCTCCTTGCGGTATTTCAGTTCGTCAATCTCCGGTTGCCAGACCATATCTCTCCTCCATTACCCTCGTGAAAATGCCTTGTGTTGGGATTGTTTGCGGAATACACGTAGCACACTGGGGTGAAGTTTAGTATAGCAACAACGGTGGTGACTGACAAGGAAGGAACGTGCTATAATCACCTGTGCGGTGAGCCTGTAAGCCCCTGTAGCTCAGTAGGATAGAGCAACGGTTTCCTAAACCGTGTGTCGTGCGTTCGAGTCGCACCAGGGGTACCACTTTTTGAAGCTGTGTTATCTTTCTTAAACCCCCAGAATCTCCTTGTGCCTCAGTGCCCTCTCCAGCGAGGGCTGTTTAGAATAGAAGTTCTTTTATTTAGCCCAAGTTGTGTGGTAAGGATACTATCGTAAGCACGGGAAGCCTAAGCAACGTTGGTTAATAATACATAATGTATCAAAAAATGTTCTGTTTTATCTATCATCTTGAATATCATACAGGCTCGGTTGTTCCTAAATCTAAATCCCACGGCGTACTTAGGTATAACCAACAATCGCAATTAGCCGTGGTAAATGTAAAAAGGTAGGTAAAACAAGGTTGAGAAAGGTATAACAATAACCTACCATTCACTGTTTTCCAAAGAAATGTCTATCAGCCCCCTGATTATTGACAGGATTAAGATCTGGCAACCTCATTCTTTGGTAAACAACGCCAGATAATATATCCGACTATTAGGGCAGCAATAATAGTAAAAATTATGCCAATTATTACTCCAATACTTGCACCGCCTGCCTCACCGTCGCTATCTTCTGCCTCGCCTACAGGATTCAATATCAGTAATACCTCAGGCTCCCTTTCACTCAAGTAGTTAAAATCTAAGTCAAGAGTCTGTGAGAGCTCCTCTAAATCATAGTCACTGATCGTACTGTCTGATAATGATCTGTCTGGAAGAGTTCGTGTTAAGAGGATGATAGCATCATTCTTATTAACATAATTCGGTAAGCCAAGATATGCACCTGCGTAGTCTATCGCATCACTAGCCACTACAACCATCCGCGGATTTTCTTGCACCATATCAGCTACAGTAATAGCGAGTTGGTTAACCAGCGAATTGGAAATATGCTGGAACTTACCTCTTTTATCGGTCGTGTATTCCTCCAACGTTGATATTACGCGACCGTTAATAGAATTATCTGAGATTATCGTAATATCAGTTACTCCTAAAGCATCGAGCGTCTCCGTGACAATTGATGGCACTGATTCGTCGTAAATAAATAGTAGGGGCACACGCTTATAGCTAGCATATTCACCTGCCAACATTGCCAGCGGGTATTTGTCTAATGTTATTACAACTTCACTTGAAGAACTCCAGTTGGTCGTAGCCAGGGTTGCTGCGAATTCGATTGGACTGTCACCACTGATTATGCTGACCTGGTATCCCAATTCTTCGATAGTCCCTAATACAGCCTGTTCGAAGTCGTCTTCTACTTCGACAACAGTGATCGTATCTGTCCCAGAAATTGGTAAGACTATTTGAACTGATTCTGATAAGCTTTCAGTACCGGTGGTTATTATCGTAGTATCTTCAATAGATGCTATAGGAGATATGGCAAAAGCAGAATTCACGCTACCTTCGCTAGACACAAGGTAGACCCATTCTGTAGCTAGCCACGAACCACTACCCCATAAGCTTGTCGACATTTCCTCTATACTACGTCTAATGACAGATATGTCAGTTACTGCTTCTGCTAACACCTTTAAAGTTATAATATCGCGATCTACCAATAATCCGTCTCTGTCAAATAATGCCAACCTGACGACATAGACAGCTGGTGTCATGTCTGCAATCCAGCTTGTTTCGAACCACTCTGTCTCATTGGTGGCTATGAACACCGTGTCATCAAATTCGGTTACGAGATTGCCCGCGGTATCACTCACGGAGAATCTTGCCGTAAGATACTGCGATTCACTTGCCATGTTTTCTACCTGCCATAGAAAATCAGCATTTCGTCCTTTTACAACTCTTGGTTTCTCAGTATAAAAATATGAGATTCTGGAAGACCTACTTGGTTCATATTCAATTGTAATAGTCATATTGTCATGTAAAGTAACCGTATTTGTATCTGTGTCGTATTGAATCGGAAACACTCGAATGTGAAGTGTAAGAGAATTATCGGGATTTCTTATGGTAAAATATTCGAGCATATCACTTGGCATGCCTGCTGATTGGCTCGAGGATGTAGTAGATATTTCACCTAGATCATCGTAACCCGTCTGTTCACGAAGTTCGTATTCTCCCAAATGTTTTTCTGTGCTGGTGTAATTGATATCCTTAAGTACCGATTCCGCCGGTAACTCGACTGTGAACATGTTCATGGGAATTATTGGCTGGAGTGGTGACCTCCATAATACGCTTTCGGTGCCGGGAGATTCGGTAAAGAATGACCATTCACCGTACTCCTCTGTTTGAGTGTATGTAAAGTCAAGATCCACTTCTATTTTGGGATTACCACGGTGCATAAGCAAACTGCCGGGAGCTGATGTAGTAATAGCGGCTATACCTCCACCTGGAAGCGGGTCTAGGGTAAACTTTGGATTACCGTAAAGAACATATTCCAGAAAAGTCCGCTTAACCTCGGTATCGTAATTAAAGACATTCGTGATATTCGGTGCGGTATCTATTAAATTCTGCATGGCTTCTTTGAATGCCATCCCAATTGTTTGTTCCTCGTCTAGCCATTCTTGTACTAGGTCAGTTGTGAATTGAGCTGCTCCGATGGTGCCCTCCCAGTTGGTTTTTGCCTTCAGAGTGGCACCGACATAGGCATACGCACCTGAGTTGATACATGCCAAAGATATGCTGCTTTCATAACTCCGGCTATCTTGACAACCATCACAAATGTGACCATTAATTGCATGAGCGGTGAGGCACAAGCAGGTAATATAAACATCAGCCGCGTTGTCCGGAAAGTCATTGGTGGTCAGGTAATATGGTACAGCTGTGGTACTGCCATCCATCTCATAAAAACAGAATGAGTCGTGTTCACCATGTCCAGCACAAAGAAAAACAGCTCGGTTTTTGAACAGGTCGTCTACGCTCCTTAGGCCACTTCCAATAGGTGATGCTCCGATAACTGTCCGATATGAGACCGTACCACTACTAAGATATCCGATTAGTGTATTACACCAGTCGGTGAAGTATTCGGGGTCAGCTGTCGCCTGTTCCTGACCCTTGTGGTGAATGTCGGTGTCATATGCTATCGTCACACCATTTCCGGCATTAATCGATGTTGTGCTCATCAACCGAATCAGGTCATCAATTTCCCAGGCGATAATTCTACCGACACAGAGATCCTGTATCCAGTCCTCATTAATATCTGCATAATACGTGTCTGAGGGACAAGAATCATTACTGAGCGGATCATTTGGTTGAGCAAAGGGAATGATTTCATCATTGCCTACGATCATAAGGTAATATTCGGAATCGTCCTGCACATTCCACATGAGTTCGTGATTAACCCACTGCTCAATTGCAGTATCAACATTTGTCCAGTCGTCATTCTGACCCAATTCGATAAAAGACAGGATACCATTCTGCTCACTTGCTGTTTTCGCCATCTCACCTAGTAGTCGATAGGCGTCAGAATTATCGATATCACCTGCAGCATCGGTGGTAGCATAGTTCTCTATGATAGCCCCCGGGCTGGAGACAATCAGCATATCGGTCCCGGCATCTGCCTGCCCAATTGGTTTACCATCGACTGTGTCCAGTGTATTGTTAATGCATTGTGAAGTGAGGTTGGGTATTTTGGTATCCGAGTCCCAGAGAAAGCCCAATTTCGTACAACCGAATGCGGATTTCCCAGTTGCTTGGTTGCTGTAGCCTAAGTAGGTACCCTGAGTTGTCCAATTGCAGTCTGCATCGATGATGGGTACGACCTGGTAATTAAAAGAATACGTGTCTCCTGGAGCGAACTCTATAGTTTGCCCTGCCTCATCCATTACACCTGAATAAATCCAGACCTCATAATCACTCTGGACAGCACCAAGTGTTTTGTATTGGTAAACCTCAAATCCTGCTGACTCACCGGGTTCACCTACGTACTGGAGGTCAATGAGTTGTTCAGCAAAAGTCACTTGGGTAGCTGTTACATCTCCTGTGTTGGTGATGGTCAGAGTTACATCATATGTGTTACTCCCTGAGACCTTGGTAACAGTTCGAACTACAGAACAGGTAGGTTTACTCTCCTCGTCTGGTGGTGGCGTCGGTGTTACATCACTACTGGTACCCTTAAACATGACAGAATACCAGCCGTTCCTGGTCTCTCGATAGCTGCAGTCGTATGTCTCTGCCGTCCCGGGTAAACCCTGTGTATCAGCATCACTCATATGTAGCCATACTGCACTCAGTAGATTGCTGTCGCCGTCCCCAATTTCCCATCTCCAACCACTTCCAACGTTTTTCACAGGTGTGTCAAACTCGAAGGTAATATACCAGGGGACATCAATGGGCAGAGTCTCATTTTTTGCTTCCGTACTGGTCGCTGTGACCGAGTAGGTTTTTGTTGAAGGAGCGGGCTCGGTTAGTGTAAAAGTAAGCCGAGTGTCCCCAACTTCAATCTCGGTATACAAGCTATTCGAGCGGCTGGTCAGCAGGAAGAATGTCACTTCCGCAATATCCTGCTTCGGGAAATCATCAGGTAGCGTGCCATAATGTTTTGTACCGCAGCCACAGCATGAACCACCTCCGGCAAATGGATAGTAGCCCTCACTACGTATACTCTTTGACTCATAGAGCCAGACGCCATTCCACCATCGACCGCCAGTGTTCTCATCTTGGTCTTGGGCAAGTACTATAGGAACAGAAAGAGAGGAAGTAACAAAAATAACCGTGAATAGAACGAGAATTGATTTAAAAGAGAATATCGGTCTCATCAAGTTTGCCTCCTCATTATCTCTTGTTACTACGCATGGTGCAAGTTAGTGAACTCCCCTGTCGTGTATGGAACTTGGTTTGAATATCAGATGCCTCTACATCTTTGTGTCTGGGCGATTGCATTATGAGCCATTATACTGCATTAAGACTGTAAGGGAAAAAGATAGAAATTAGTATACGAGAAAGGTAAGGTATGAAACCTCCCCTCTCGACTTTGACGCTATTCTGACGTTGACGTGGGGCACATGATTGCCGAAGTGCTTTTCGGCGATTAGAATCCCGGTGGCAGATTACCGGTGTCTTTCCAGAAAAATAAAGGGCAATTAACTGTTGCATTATGCCCATAAATGTCTGGCAGAAAATCCACCATGTGGGGAATCTTTGCGAAGGTCCCCTAATCATTTTATGCAGGTCTATTCTTTCCCGGCAAAATGTTGAATTATTTCCGAATTATTTTTATAATTCTCCCGTAATTGACCAGGAGGTTGACACGCTATTCTGAAGAAAAAAGTGCCAAAATACACCGTCTCTCAGGCACGAATTTCGTAGTTTTCGTGGTCAAACTGCAATACTGCTTCCTAAACCGTGTGTCGTGCGTTCGAGTCGCACCAGGGGTATTACTTTATTAGATTTCCACCATGATATCTTGCCCATCGACCTTTGTATGATATGATAGGTAGTCAACTTCTGTGGTGATTTAGGCGTCTTCGCAATGGTTGAAATTAATCCGGCTCCCTTAAGCCAGCGGACAACGCTACCATCGGTCAGGTTAAATTGAGAGCCGTGTCGAGGACAGGTCAAGACGGTTCCTTCTAATTTGCCTTTTGAAAGGTCTCCACCGAGGTGAGGGCATTTATTCTGTGCAGCGTAGTATTTTCCTCCAATCCTGGCCATCAGTATATCCATGCCTTCAACCTGAAACCTCTTCATACTTCCTTCGGTCAGGTCGTTAATATTAGCTAATCGAGTAAGTTTTCCCATTAGTGCCTCCTACAAAGATCATATTTTGAGGCGCTTTGTCCACTGCTGGCGGAACTTATTCACCTTGGGTGAAATTATCATCTGGCAGTATCCTTGTCGTGGATTCTTTGAGAAGTATCCCTGATGGTAGTCTTCTGCAGGATAGAACTTACCGAGCGGTAAAATTTCAGTGACAATCGGATTCTTCCACACATGAGCCTCATCAAGCTCTTCAATGATTTTTTCAGCGACGGCCTTTTGCTGCTCGTTGTGGTAGAAAATTACTGAACGATATTGTGTGCCTACATCCGCGCCCTGACGGTTCAATGTCGTTGGGTCATGGATAGAGAAGAAAATCTCCAGTATTTCCCGATAAGATATCTTTGAAGGATTGAAGCTCATCTGAACCGCTTCAGCATGGCCAGTTGTACCGGTGCAGACCTGCTTGTAGTTTGGATTAGCAGCAGTGCCACCGGTGTAGCCGGAAACAACATGATTAACGCCCTCAATCTCCCTGAAGACCGCGTCGATGCACCAGAAACAGCCGCCGGCGAGTGTAGTGACTTCTGATGAGGCTGTTTGGTTCATAGCTGACCCTCGGATACGAATTTCAATGCGAGACCGTTCATACAATACCGTCTGCCAGTAGGTGGCGGGCCATCATCGAAAACATGACCAAGGTGTGAGCCACAACGGGCGCAAAGCACCTCTATCCGTATCATTCCTGAACTCCTGTCTGTCTCCTCGACTATGTTCAAATCTGAGACCGGTTCATAGAAGCTGGGCCACCCTGTCCCCGATTCGAACTTGGTGGAACTACGGAAAAGGTGAGTGTTACAGCGTACACACTGGAAGATACCTGGTTCGTGGATTGTATTGAAGGGACATGTGCCTGGAGATTCCGTTCTTTTCCTGGTCGTGATTTCATACTGCTTCTTTGTTAGTAATTTCTTCCAGTCAGCATCAGACTTCTCGATCTTCTCTACCTCTGCCACCTTGTTCTGTCTAGCATTATAGATCTGTACGGTTTTAATCTTTACACCTCTTTTCAATGATTCTCAATATAAAATGTCACTATAATCGACAAAAGAATATGCACACTCAATAATTAAGAATTATCTGTAATCATTTGTAATCTGCGATAAAGCCCCACTCCTCGACCTTGTTAAACCGGTTATCGGTAGATTGAAAATGCACAAATACTTTGGAATTATCAATCGTTGGGATCTTCTCAATTAGATTTTTGTCACCGAACCTAATAGCTTCCAGGACTAGTGGTAATTCAGATTTAAAAATATTGTACCGCCACTTAGCCCTACCGAAAACAAAGCCTCCACTAACGTGACAGTATACCCTAAAGATGAGATCTTCTCCCTCGTCTATTAATTCTGCCAGTACTTCATCCCTCATCAATCTTGTATAGAATTTAGAAGTCTTTCGTGTATCATACTCACTACCGATGGAGAGAAAAAGGGTTCCGGTAATATCAGAGTGAGTCAGCGTATAACGTCTTGGTACGATCAGTTCGTCCGGAGTAGCGCCGGCTAGATAGGTTACATGAAGTTTGTCCGGATTAAGGCGCTTCATATTAATTGACAAGACCCTCCAGGACTGACCTGTCAGCGCTGAAATACACTTTGTCATTGATGCGTACTACAGGCCTGCGGACAAGTCTTGGCTCTTTCAGCATAAGGTCGATAAGCTCTTTGTCGTTCAGCTTGTCGCGTTCTAGGCCGAGTTGCTTGAAGCTGGGACTCCTGAAATTGAACATCTCCGAAGCTGGTTTTCCCTGAATCAGCTCCTCTATCTCAGATTGGTTAAAGGGATTCTTGAAGAAATCACGCTCGTTTATTTCCACATTCTTTTGCGAAAGAAACTCCCTCGCCTTACGACAGGTATTTCACTTCGCCCAGCAATAAAAATCGACTTTCATAGCTATCTCCTAATTTTCCTATCTATACATTTTCGATTCACGATTTACTACTAGTTATTTGGTTAAGCCTATTTAAACAATACTGACCATATCACGCCATCCAAAATAGCGGTATGGAATGCGAAGTAACTACTACCGGCAACCGCAAGCCAGTAGGGAACGTTTTGAGTAGTTGTTTCCAGACTGAGAATCGCCCAAACAAGAGCTATTGAAGCCAGTCCTACCAGTGCCAGGACAGCACGAACTCCGATCTTGATACTCGTGATTTGATTACCGATATACACATTGGTAAGTGGCATCCACAATGATGAGGGTAAGAGAATGAAGATGAATATCAAGTAAAAAACACTGAAATCAAATCGTCCACCAATCAATACTTCGTCAGGTATGATTTCGAATAGGATAAAATAGAGAAAAGCGAAGTATCCAAGAGCTGACAGGACCATTGAAACACCGTATACCGGTCTAATATTCGGTGGAACTCCACCCCAGAGAGCATTAGCCCCACCTGATTGTGCCTTGATTCCAAAGATATAGCTACCAATTACAGCAATGCCTCCTATGATATTGATAATGAGCAGAATTATCTGCTGAGTCTCCATTTCAACAAACCTCCTCTGAAAAAATTGTACTCAAAAATATCTAAATCTGCGATGCATGTGAACAGTTAACTACCAAATCCAGGGTATAATGACACGCCTTTCATATGGATAATCTACGAAATGTTTCTGATACCATTGATGGTGCGATCTTGCCCGTGGTACTAAATTGGCGATTGTCCATAATAAAAACGCACCGGCAACGGGTGACCAAGTACTAATAGCCCAGCCGGTCCACATAATAATTTCCCCAAAATAATTCGGGCAGGACACCCACCGGTATAAGCCGCCTTGCGGTATACTGTATTCCTGTCGAAAAGTGCTTCTGATACGGTAAAGCGTGTAATCTGAACGTCGATTCACTATGAAACCTAATATGAAAAGGGCAAGACCGGCAATGAAGCGTGTGTCATAAAGCCATGTTTCGGAGTATTTTGAAGCATTAATAACAATGTATTCACTGTTCAGGTAGGCATTAATGACGTTAAATCCAAAACCGGCTATTAATATGATTAATGGTAATGGTTTTAGAGAAATCCTGAACTTGATCGGATAGATGAATGATCTATCTATGTAGTGAGATGTCCACATAGCGAGAAAAGTGATCTGTACGATAGTTACCATTATAATATCTGCAATAAAAAAGGCAGTAAATACCAGTAGAGCAGGTGTTTCCATAATCATCCATCCGAGCCTCCCATTAACAGATGGCCCAAAGCTACGCTTGAAATAACGCCCGTATGGGGCGGCTGTAAAGAATAGGGAAATGAACACGATAATCGCGATAATGATCCAGGCAATCAATACGTAACGAAATACAATATCATTCATTGTTTTATCAATATCATGTAGTTAGAAATCCGTTTCGCTGGAACCAGTCTACGGTGTCAGACAAGGTTTGCTCCAATGGTCGGGGCTCATAACCCAGTTCTCTATTAGCCTTGGCGTAACTAATGTTAGGATTGCTCTCGAGTTCCTTCATGGCAATTGGAGTAAACAGGGATTGCTTACCTCTTATTCGGTCGAGGAATGTTGCTAAAGGCGCACTGGATTTGGCTATCCACATGGGTAATACCACTGGAGGTGGTCTAACGCCAATCATAGTGGTTACTTGTTGAGCTATATTGACCAGTGATACCCAGTTACCGCTCAATATATACTTTGACCCGGCTTCAGCATGTTCGCAGGCAGTTATCATGCCCTCAGCAACATCCCGAATATCTACCCAGCACAATCCAGCATTGACTAAGGCCGGTAATCTACCCTTTGCTATGGATAAAATTGTTGTGCCAAAATGAGAAGGTTTGTAATCGTTGGGGCCCAGCATGCCTCCCGGATTTATGATAACTGCATCGAGACCCTGCTCGATTGCTGCCCGTACGATTCTTTCTCCTGCAGCTTTGGAGTAATTATAAGGAGGGTAATTACCTGACTCTATAAGCGGGCGTGATTCGTCGAGTGGTTCATCAAGTGGCTCCTGTTTATGAGCATGAAAGGAACTCGTATGTACCAGCCGTTTTACTCCAATGGTTTTACAAGCATTTACTACGTTGCGTACACCGTCAATATTGACAGCTTCGACTATCTGGCTATCCCAACTCACAATCGATATTCGTCCAGCAAGATGAAAGACCACGTCAACACCGTCAAATGCACTCTTTAGAGATTCTTCCTCAAGGACGTCTCCTGAAACACGTTCAACATTAAGTCCCTCGAGAGCTTTCGTATCATGATGGACAACAGCTCTAACTCGCCAATCTTTGTTTATTAGAGCACGAACCAAATTCGCTCCCAGATGTCCGGCGGCTCCGGTTACTGCAGCTAACATTTTCGATTTCTATAACCTGTTCAGTATTACAATCTTGGAATTGTTCTTGAAAAGATATACTACAGGATTTGAAATAATGGTACAATGATTAGTGAGAGGTCACTAGTTTTCTTATTGCCGTCTGTGCGGCACGAAAACCGCACATACCATGGACACCAGGACTTGGGGGTGTCGAACTGGAACAAAGGAAAGTATTTTCAATTGGTGTTTCATAGGATAATAGGGGCAGAACCAATTTCTTTAGGCTTTGTGCCCCGCCCAGAAAATCGCCCCCTACACAGTTGGGATTGTACCTCTCTAAGTCTACAGTGGACATGGTATGCCGGCCGATTATCATATCCCTAAAGCCAGGAGCAAAACGCTCTATCTGGGATTCGATTCGCTCTGTCATATCAATAGTAGAGCCATTAGGTACATGGCAGTACCCGTAAACGATATGTCCGTCACCGCTTGCCCGAGTATGGTCGAAGAGGCTCGGCTGGGTTAGAATAACAAAGGGATTCTCTGGGTGCTTCTGCTGGCTTACCTCTCGTTCGGCGGTGGCAATTTCTTCAAGATAACCACCAATATGCACGGTGTTCGCCTTGTAACATTCTTTGGCTTTCCAGGGAACAGGTCCGCTTAAAATCCAATCGCACTTGAACGCGCCGCATCCGTATTTATACTGTCTTATCTTGTTGGCATAAGCGTAGGGCAATCTGTTTTCAGCCATTTGAAGGAATTGCCGGGGGGTTATATCCAATAAGACCACGTCGTGGGGCGGCAACTGCTCCAGGCATTTGACTTCATAGCCAGTGATGATTTTGCCACCCAATTTGGTTAGATAACCCGCCAAGGCGTTGACGGTTTTCTGTGAGCCGCCCTCTGGGAAGGGCCAGCCGTCAGCGTGGGCCGTTATGCTCATTAAAAAACCTGACGCGAAACTGCCTCTCTGATCAAGATCCATCCCTGAATGAGCTCCCATGCCAGCAATCAATGCTCTAGCCCGCTTTCCTCTAAAAAGGCTTCGGGCAAGCTTGGTAGTAGAAGTCAAAGCTCTTCTGCCGAAATTCAACATTATGAGCGGGTGTTGCCAGGGGATGCTAGGGAATCGCATGATTTCATCCATAAGTTCTTGTGATTTATTCACTAACGGGGACATTAGTTTTGCATACGTCTTCTCATCGATACCATCCAGGGTTGCCATCGTTTCAGACATAGACTGGGATACAACTGCCGCCGTGCCATCATCAAAGGGGTTGGCTAGGGCAAAGGGGGGTGTAATCCACCTCAGTCCGAACTCTTCTAGTGGCAATTTTCGGAAAAATGGTGACAGTTTTGCCTGTAGATGAACCGTGGAGCACACGTCGTGGATATACCCCTTTTGTATCAACTCCAGGGAACGACAGCCTCCACCGATTATCTCGTGCTTCTCATAAACGGTTACCTCTAGACCAGCCTGCGCCAGGGTGATGGCTGCTGCCAGACCGTTGGGACCCGAGCCGACCACGATTGCTTCTTTTTTATCCCTGGCCAATTCAACGGCTCCGTTTAAATAAAGTCGCTATATTCAGAGGTAATGACCTTATCTGCGAGTTATACCATATGTTGTTTACTTTACTCCATTGCAAATCAGTGGCGATACAGTACTTCTTCATCTGTACATTTTCTTCAACACCTAGATATTTAGCTAGTGATGATAATACATGTTTCCAAATTGTCTCCTGGAACTTCGAGCCGGCGATTTTAAAGGCGATCTCGAAAAAGGGATCGGATGCACGAGCGAGCCCCTGTATCTGAACATAAATCGAATCTTCCGACTCATCGATGCTAAAGGTAACCCAGCCAGCTTCCGGGTGGCCCTGTGGGGTGATAAAGGTAAAGCTTCTATCATCCACGTACAGTACCATGACGCCGGTACTGACGATGCCGCCTGGGGTCCTAGAATCAATAAATATTATCTCCCCCGGAGCAATCCCCTTGTTTGTCGGATAGAATGAGTTTTTCGATGGCTGAAACTCTACGAAGTGTTCCTGCATAGCCAGAACTATATCTTCCTTCTTTATCCCTGCTTTTTTAATATTAAGCCAATAGGTTTTCTCCCACATCGGACCAAATCCCTGAAACTGACCGATAATCCTGCGGCCGTCCATATTTTTAGCAAAGGCGCCTTCAGGTTTCTCCGCAACCTTGATCCTGGGCACCTCCGGTGCCCAGCCAGCATCAGATTGCCTACCAGCTTTGAAATCCATCTTCTCGAGCTCAGCAAGCTTAGCCCGGGACAGCGGCTCTACCGCTTCATGAACGCTGTCAAGTACCTGAATACCTTCATACAGACCGGTCAAAGCCAGTATCTCGCCATAGCGCTTATTGAGCCCGTATGCAAAGAGTTTTGCTCTATTCTGCTTTGCCATAGCAGCGAGTTTAACCAGGGCGCTGACACCAGCGCTGTTCATGTGATCTACTGGACGAAAATCCAGAATAACTCTGTCTTTTTCACTTTGTAAAACCTCTCTAAGATGCGTAAAAAGAAGTTCTTCGATTTCGGTATTGAGAAAAGCACTAAGAGTAATCACACTTGTGGAGTTATTTAGAGAAGATAATTGCATTTCCTTGCCTCCCCATATTAGAACCTTAATCTTTCGCCATTACGACGGTTTTTCCATTCAAGAAATCGATCGACAACCTTTATGTCCGAGATTTTTTATCGCCTCGTATATTCTAAGATTATGGTGCACACATCCTTTAATTATGTTCAGTATAACTTTGTATCTCTATCATATGTCAAATCAGGCGTAGGATATGTATCAGTATTATGAATACTGGCAGAAAATTAGGTGAATACTATTAAGTAATAACAATGCGCTGTGTCTTATCGAAGCCGGCTATGATATATTCATGTACAGTCACCAGCATGATGGCATTGTCTGCGGCATTGACAAATTGTTTCAGATGTGGATGTCTAGAAAGAAAAATATCTTGAAGGCGGTCTTTATTCGCTATTTCTTCACAGGAAGTGCCGATTGCCGTTATCGCAATTGCACGCGAAACATCGGAAGGTTGGTTCGTTCTATTGTCAATCAACAATGAAATACTTCCATTTTCCTGTATGTTTCTATATTTACGGGTATTCCGGTTGGTAACAAAGACCAGTGATCTCAGATCTTCGGTTACGGCGAAAGAAACCAGGTTACTATAAGGCAAGCCCTCAGCCAGTGTACTTAACACGGCGAAGTATTGCGTATTTAATACTTCTTCTAATAACTCCTCGGCCTGGGTCATTGTTATCTATTAACTTCCAAAACTATGAAACAGCTCATCAATTATTCTACTACTCGTCCTGGAATGCCTCAAACTAGCAAGGCTAGCACAATTATTATACTATAACTACATAATAATACTTGTTGGTTTATAAATGATTGATGAGACAAGAATTAAGCCACTCAATAGAAAGTATCCGACTGAAGGGAAGCATGTCCTTTACTGGATGCAGGCATCCCAGCGTGTAGAATATAATCACGCACTAGAATTTGCGATAGAACAGGCGAACCAGAGGAAGCTGCCTCTCATAGTCTATTTTGGTCTTACTGATGAGTTTCCCGAAGCAAATGAACGACATTATTTTTTCATGATTGAGGGTTTGAAAGAAGTCCAGCAAGCTTTTAATTCAAGAGGCATAGGTTGTGTAATCGAACAAGTTTCTCCAGAGATAGGAGCTGTGAAGTTTGCCAAGAATGCGTCGATTGTCGTGTGCGACCGGGGCTATCTGAAAATACAGAAGCGATGGCGCAAATATGTTGCTGAACGTATTGATTGCCCATTATTACAGGTAGAGAGTGATGTTGTGGTTCCTATAGAGATAGCTTCAAATAAGGAGGAATATTCTGCGGCCACGTTAAGACGTAAAATCGTACGTATGCTATATAAATATCTCGTTCCTTTATCAGAGGAAACGCCAAGAATTGATTCATCACGGCTTGAATTTGAAAGTCATGATATTTCACACACAACTAAAGTCGTATCAGCACTGAATATTGACCACTCCGTCAAACCTGTCGCCAGTTTCCATGGAGGTACTTCAGAAGCGAAAAAACGGCTTAGGGAGTTCATTAGTGAGAAACTAGGCAGTTATGGTGATTTGCGAAATGATCCAAATGAAGATGGCCTTTCCAATATGAGCCCTTATCTCCATTTCGGGCAGGTTTCACCACTTGAAATCGCCCTTGAAGTGATGAAATCAGGTAACGGTGCAAATGACGCTTATTTGGAAGAGCTCATTGTAAGAAGAGAATTGTCGATCAACTATGTCTACTACAATCAAAAAGGTAATTATCCCTTGACTGTATAAGTATTTTGTGCTATACTCACGGTATGAACATGGGGATGGTCACGGGAAAGCCTGCTAGGTTAAAGCCAACCTTTAATTCTCCCCGTCCCGTGTGGCTGGCAGGCCCGTAATCGGGAATCGACCATCCCCGCCAGAGGTGATATCTATGGCAATGACTGATAAGCAGATAAGAGAGAATTTGGTCTCACAATTGCAGATACTTGAACATAAAATCATGAATCACGAACTTCCCCTGAGTCAATTTGGTGATTTAGGCGGTGAACTGTTTTATGCAGGGGGTAGTATTGGCAAGGAAATTGGCCAGGAACGTTATTGGTTTGCTCTATTAGTCTTATCAGACACCCAAGCCTATCCAGAAAAGATTCGTCAATATGTCTGTGACCTGCAAAAGTAACTTCAAAATCATTCATAAGGAGACTCCAATGCCACCAGTTAATAGAAATAAACCAAAAAGAGCAAAATCATCTGACTCACAGTATTCCCTCATGGAGTTTATGCGAGAGTTTCCCGATGATGCCACTTGCCTTGAATGGCTGTGGCATAATCGCTATTCACCTGATGGGGAACACGCATATTGTCCTAAGTGCGAACAGGAGCGAGTATTCAAGCGTTATCAGACATCACAGCAACGACAATCATGGACTTGTAACGCTTGCGGTTATCACCTTCATCCTACTGCTGGAACAATATTCCACAAGTCATCTACTTCATTACATCTGTGGTTTTATGCCATGTATCTTATGACCAGCACTCGTTGTGGTATCTCCGCCAAACAGTTAGAACGAGAGATTGGAGTAACATATAAAACAGCTTGGCGCATAGCAAGGGAAATCCGTAATGAACTTATGGAACAGGATAAAGAGCCTCTAGCAGGTACAGTTGAAGCAGATGAAACCTACATTGGCGGGAGAAGGCGTGGAACTAAGCGAGGACGACCAGATTCGCAATCCCACAAGGTTCCTGTATTCGGCATGGCAGAGAGAGCAGGTAGGGTAATAGCCATGACAGTACCGAATGTTAAAAGGTCTACTTTACTGCCCCATGTTGTCCAGCGCATTATACCTGCTTCCACTGTATATACCGATGAACTGAAATCCTACAATACACTAGGTAAACATGGTTACAATCATGACCATATCCAACACTCTGAGAGAGTCTATGTAAGTGGGGATGTCCATGTAAACACCATAGAGGGATTCTGGTCACTGGTTAAAAGAGGTATCGGGGGAGTCTATCATGCTGTCTCAGCCAAGTACCTTCAAGGGTATCTTAATGAGTACGCATGGCGTTATAATCACAGGAACGGAGGCCGAGCGATGTTTGAGACTTTACTTCTCAGGACGCTTAGGCGATGACTTGGCGACCTTCTTCAGATTGCGCTCGAACTCCTCCTTTGCCGGTATGGGTATCTCGTAACCCTTTGGAGTCTTCTGAGTTTTCTTGGAGCGTGTCACTATGGCCTCCCTTGAAAGCCCTCTTGCTAAACTGAACAGGGCCACTGAAGAATGTGATGCTCTGCGCAGAGAGTTGCTCACCTTCGCCAACTCTAATATATATGGTATCACAAAAAAGCAAGACATTGATACGGGATATACACTCTATGGCTTCGAGGATGTACCTCCCCTCCCCAATGATGTCGGATTGCGACTTGGAGAGATGCTCTACAACTTCAGGTGCTCCCTTGACCATCTTATCTGGCAACTCGTCCTCTCCGAAGGAAATGAACCCACAAGTCGAACCGAGTTTCCCATCTTTAACACTATTGGTGAATACGAAAGAGTAAAGAGGGGCAAGCTCAAGGGGGTGTCCAACACAGTAATATCTATTGTCGATTCTCTTCAGCCTTGTTACAACACAGGGGAGAATGACTTCTTGAAATACCTCTGGTATCTCCAAGTGCTCTGCAACGCCGATAAGCATCGCCACCTTTTGTTCACCAGACGAGTTCTCGGTAAGAAAATCTTCATGAAATGGACAGGCCCCGATAGAATAAGTGTCGAATACCTCGCAGGCCCTGTCGAAAATGGCGCAATATTCCTCCGTGTCGAATCTAATGTGGATGTGGATATTAGTCCCCCCATCCATATATTTTTTGCCAATGCCCCATCCGACATTAGAGAAGACCTCGAACTCGGTAGTATTTGTCGTCTGGTAAGAGGTTCTGTTATCTATGCCTTTGACCAACTCAAGGTTCATATAAAATAAACTCCTTTATACAGTAAAGGTATACTCACCATCAAAAATATGATTCGTTTGAAGGGATTCCAGCGTGGGCTAAGAAAACGCTTCTAGAGCATAAAAATGATAATCGTGCCTATATATATTCGCTGCAAGACCTGGAAAATGCAGTTACCCACGACTACTATTGGAATGCTGCTCAAAAAGAAATGGTGAACACCGGGAAAATGCACGGTTATATGCGAATGTATTGGGGCAAGAAAATCCTTGAGTGGAGTACCGAACCTGAAAAAGCTTTCCAGAAAGCGCTTTACCTAAATAACAAATATGAACTTGATGGAAGAGACCCTAACGGGTTTGCTGGTGTGGCGTGGTGCTTCGGGAAACACGATAGGCCGTGGGTAACAAGGCCCATATTCGGGAACGTCCGGTTTATGAGTTTTGAAGGATTGAGGCGCAAATTCGATGCCGACGCATATGCTACGAGACATTCACAGTAAATACAGACTTAATATAAACCCCCTAACTAAGCGAGGCTAACTAAGTCTTCCGTATCATTTTGTACAAGCCTTTTTTCGCTGTTAAAGGTTGAATTATTTCTGAATTATTTCTATAATTCTCCCGTAATTGGCCAGGAGGTTGACACGCTATTCCGAAGAAAATAGTGCCAAAATACACCGTCTCTCAGGCACGAATTGACTGGCTTTCGTGGTCAAACCGCAGTACTACTTCCTAAACCGTCGGTCGTGCGTTCGAGTCGCACCAGGGGTACTAGATTTTACTTTGATTTAACAATCGCCCAGTTTCCAGGTCTCTATTCCGCCGCAACTGCTTGGGCTAATGCCAAGCTTATCTCTTCGGGTAGCTGGTTACGATTGTCAAGAGTGGTTTCAAAGACCGTTGTGGCTATACCCAGCCGAGACAGAAAAGCAGGTAGTAATTCCTTTCGTATAACCAGAATGCAGTTCTTGACTTCGCCGGCGGTAATCTGCTCAACTGCCCTGGCAAATCCCTCTCCACGAAGCTCAAGATGACCGAGCTCATCAATCATTAGAATATCTGCAGTAGCACCCCTGTCTACTGCCTGAATCCCGAAGTCGATACCTTCTGGGTCGAAGCAGTACTTCGCTGTGTGGGGACCATGGTAGACGTTAATCGTGCTGGCTAAAATTTTTGTTTCACCAGTCTGAATATCCTCAATGGTGATGTCATCGTTCTGGGTTTTACAGGTGATGATACCAGCGCAGCTATGGTCCTGGCTGCGGGCTATATTAATTACCTTTTGACAGACGGTAGTCTTACCAATACCTATGGCACCAGTAACAATAATGACCATTTCTCTGACTAAAGCCCGGCCATAATGGCCAGGGCACTGAACCCAAAACAGAAAATCACCGCAGATGTTGATACTGCGTAGTAGACAGGCCGGCGTGTTAACACCGGGGATGTCAGGGCCGTTAACCTTTTCCCCACCACATAGCCCAGGGGTGCCAGTACGCCAAAGAAAACAGCCTGGACCAGACCGCTTCCAATGATGTATTCTTCGATGCTTTCTATGCCCAAGCGGGCGAATATGGGAGAATTTGTCATATACACTGCAAAATAGACATAGGCGATAGCACTCATCAGACCGGCCAGAGCCGCGGCCCAGACACCAACATAGACATTCTTTTCTATCCGGTCCATCAAGAAGGCTACCACTAGGCTAAATGCCAATGCTTCAAAAACGATGGATATGGCCGGGTTAATAATTTGGACAGCGCTAGGCGGTACGAATAAAAGCCAAGCATTGAGCCACTTAAACGAGGCAGCCACGATACCTATACCCGGCAGCATAGCCGGTTTCCGATAAACGGCCAGTGCTGCACCCATGACAACCATGCCAATACCACCCATAATAGCGCCTTTGTTGGGGAAAATAACCAGATTAAGCAAGCCACCCAGTGTGGCCTCCAGAAGCCCCCAGATAGAACCAAATACCAATATCCCGATGATAATACGGACCGGATTTGGTATATTACCAATTTGATTATGAGTAACTTCTGTCATTGTCTTTCTCCTTTTTGCTTTCTAATAAAATGCTACTCCAGCATTATCTTTGTACGGGTTCCACGCGACATGGTACATAACGGTGTATTGGTGTCCCAACATGGTCTCGATGCGTGTTCTTCGTTAGTCGGTTAATGTTTACGCCGTATGTCACTCCATCATAGACCAGGCCAAATCCGTGTGGTATGATGACCTGCCCTTTCCTGGCATCTGTTGTAACTTCGACCTCTATCGTTTCCTCCCCAGCTTCAGTTATAGCCTTAACCGTCTGTCTGTCTGCAAAGCCGAATTCTTCTGCATCCGAGGGGTTCATGGCCAGTGTGCAAGCACGTCTGCCTTCGTTCCATACAGGGTTTCTCATTTCCGTATTGGCGTTCATGTCCATGTGCCGACCTGCCATTAGAATCAGAGGGAATTCATCATTGGGCTTTAGTGATTTTTCTTCATCGTCCGCATTAATCTTCTTTACCCAATCGTTGACGTCTGAATTATATAGCCGGATTTTCCCGTCTTCTGTAGCTATTGCCTCGATATTCTTGTGTGGATCGGACGGGGCGCGTATTCCTACCAGCACCCCTTCCTGGTCGTCGATATGGTCGATGATGGCGTTATATATATCCAAGCCCTGATCCGGTCCTACAGCAAAACCGGCTCTTGCAGCCTCCTCTTGACCTGCCTGGGACCTGGGTAGAAACAACATGCTGAAAAGACCGGCTAAATGAGCCGAACCGATTGCGTTGCCCAGGGTTTTCGCGGTGATGAACTGCATGAGTCTGCCGCTCTCCGGGTTGGCCGTCAGATAGTCCCTGAACGCATCCCGGTATTCCCCGATATTGCCGCTTCTGGCAGCCTGATAGAGTGATTCGGGTAGCTCGGGAATCAGTCCCATGGCATCGGCCAGGAGCGTGAATATCTCACCGCCCTCTTTTTGCTCTCCTTCGGCCTCTACAACTGGCCGCCGCATCCAGCCATAGACTTCCGGGGAACCCGAGCTAAGAGTACCGCTCCATGATTCGTAGGCTGTCCTGGAAGGAAGAACATAGTGAGCCAGGGCGGCCGTCTCACTCATGGCTATTTCAGTAACAACCAGTAGCTCAAGCTGACGGAAGGCGTTTTCGTATGCAGTTGTATCGGCATACGAGCGCAACGGATTGGATGCGAAGGTCAGTACAGCCCTGATACGTTCGGGGTGGTCATTCATAATCTCTTCCGGTAGCACATTGGGAGGGAATAGACCGTTGATGGCGGGAATATCCGTTACCAGTGTTCGCCACGTCCGCGGGTCGTTCGGGTCAGAGCTGGGTCCACCTCCTATTAGGTAGTTCCCCCCGGGTACGCTGATACGACCACAGATAGCCAGTAACACGACGAGCAGGTACGATACAAGTGCACTGTGCCGGTTCATCAGTATTCCTAGGTCATCAATTAGGCACGACTTGCGGCTGGTGAACTCTTGGCAGACCTTGAAGACCTGGTCGTAATCGAGTTCGCAGACTTTCAGCGCAGCTTTTACGTCAAAGTCGGTAAACCACGGCAGTATATCGCTGAATCCGTTTGTATATTTGCTAATGAATTCCTGGTCATGCATATCTTCACTGAGAATAATGGAAATCATAGACTTAATGAGGAGAGCATCGGTGCCGGGGCGGATTGCCAGATGAATATCCGCTATCTTGGCGGTCTCCGACAGTCGTGGGTCGACCACCACAAGAAGCCGCTCCGAGTCCTTTGACATCTTCGTCAGTCTTCTCCGCGCCTGGGGGAAATGATGAGCCATTAAGGGATTCTTCCCGATAAGCAGCAGCATGTCGGTATTTTCGAAATCAGATGCCAGACCCATTCCCTGACTTCCCAGCGTCAGGCCATGCGCCCAATAGCGACCGGCAAATTCCTGGTTGGCGGCTGAATACTGGTATCGTGAGCCAAGCCTACGGACAAGGCGAGCGCAATACTGGAGACCGTAGTGGCCATAGCCGAACTCCCCGATACTGACCAGCGAGGCCAAAGAGCGCGGCCCATGTTGCTCGAGGATACTCTTGAGTGTTTCCGCAATCTCGCTGATTGCCTGCTCCCAGGAGATCCGTTCGAATTTCTCCCCCACCCTCTTCAGTGGATAGAGTACACGGTCGTCATTGTGCTGATGATAGGCGATGTTCATCCCCTTCCGACAAACATATCCTTCACTCCTGGGGTCATCCTTGTCCGGGCGGACTTTTATAATCCGATTGTTCTCGACCTGGACTTCCAGACCGCAACTATTGCCACACAACACACAGGCTGTTTTCTTCCACGACATACCCAGTTACCTCCTTCAGCAGTCATTTCGTAGCTGGAGTACTAGTCTTAATCTTCCTGCAAGCCTGGAATTTCAGAATGCAGGTAGGGTGCTTCACCCTGGCAACCCAGACAGGTTTCGCCGTCATTTTTCGGGTAGCCTTCGCCGCAGGACGGACAGACGGAAAAGGTATCTCGACGGCTGGATTTGATTGCATTCAGGTTAATCGTTACTTTTTGAACACCGAGAATTGATGTACAAGCGAGATTCATCTCAGTAATTAGTGCCTCAGAATCCTGTTCTTTCTTGGGTTTAAGCTTGAAAAGGAAAGTCTTAATCTCTGGCCAGTTATCAAGCTTCCGACTATCCACATATACCCGCACGCCGTCTCCTGTGTATTTTTCGTATAACGATAGGGCAAACCGACCCAGGTCGATAATCCTTAGCCAGCCGTTACCTACTGTGCAGGGAGTAAGAAGTTGAATGGCATCGGGAAGACAGGCACGGGTCTCGCAGATGGCATCAAAAAATTCCCCTTGTGGAAGGTTGTGATAAGCTAAATCCACCATGAATCCACCGATAACCATGCCCGGTGCGACATGCCCGTGGAAGGCTTTTATCATCTCGATGTATTCATCATAAGTGTGGCCGCAAATAATGATTTCAGAGGAGGTAACGTTCTTCACTACTCTCTACCTCCTGTACGAATGCCAAGAACGCTGTAACGCTTCGGGTGAATTTTAGTATATCAACAACAGTGGTGCCTGACAAGGAAAGAACGTGCTTTAACCACCTGTGCGGTGAGCGTGGTGAGGTTACCCGAGACCGTTCGATATGCCTCTGTAGCTCAGTAGGACAGGCAATTTCTGGTATCGCTGCCTATTCTCCCCTGAATATCGGCTCTCTCTTTTCCGGCTCTCTCTTTTCCAGAAATGCCTGTGTTCCCTCTTTATGGTCCTCCGATTGCATGATTTCTCTCATTAGTGGCTGAATGTACTTCATGCTTGATTCCAGATTCATGTCCAACCCGGCGTATATAGCACGTTTAGCCCTTTGAATCGCCAGCGGGGCTGCTTTGGCCAGCTTCTCGGCCAGTTCTCTGGTAGCGATTTCCAGTTCGTCATGGGGAACGACCATAGTTACAAGCCCTATGCGCTCGGCTTCCCTGGCATCAATCATGTCACCTGTCCAGATTAGCTGACAGGCTTTGTCTATTCCGACAAGCCTTGGTAGTAA
>SMTZ1_10002141_pt1 | contig 70393 bp, 64 predicted proteins | sample DeeMarSWOR136_30_FD_25667 | JGI IMG/M metagenome (IMG submission 25667) | reverse complement strand
AGTTTGACTTTAAGCCTGGCATATGCTACTTTTTCTTCAGAAAGATGAACGTCTTCAAGCTGATCGGAGATGCGGGTTTCGTCGTCAAGCTCGTCCTGCTCATCCTCGTTTTTTTCTCGGTATTTTCCTGGGCGATCATCTTTTTTAAAAGGAAAACCTTGAAATCCGCTTCAGTCCAATCCAAGAAATTCCTCAAGATCTTCCGCAGAAGCAGTGACCTATCTGAGGTGAACAAGGCCTCAAAAATATACAAGCTCAGCCCTCTTGCCTCGCTCTTCCAGGCTGGATACAGAGAGCTCGCTCATTTAAGCAAATCCAATAAGGGGAATCTGACATCGGAAGGACTGGAAAGCATAAACAGGGCTATGGCCAGATCATCCAACCAGGAAATTTCCAGGCTGGAAAATATGATGAGCTTCCTGGCCACAACAGGAAGCGTAACCCCGTTCATCGGACTCTTCGGCACAGTCTGGGGAATCATGGATGCTTTTTTAAATATTGAAGCCCAGAAGTCAGCAGCCCTTACCACAGTTGCTCCGGGAATCGCGGAAGCGCTCATCGCTACGGCTCTCGGGCTCTTTGCCGCCATCCCGGCTGTCATCGCCTACAACTACTATCTCAACCGCATAAAGTATGTCATCACGGAAATAGAGGATTTTTCCCTTGAATTCTTAAGCATAGCGGAAAGACTCTATGGCTCTTAATGCATCCCCCCTTCGGAAAAGACAGCTCGGAACTTCTCTCTCCGAGATAAACGTCACTCCCTTTGTGGACGTCATGCTCGTCCTCCTGGTCATTTTCATGGTCACAGCGCCAATGATGCAGTCTGGGATAGGAGTCAGGCTCCCTCAAGCGGAGACAGCTTCTGCTCCGGCAGAAGAAGGCTTGACCTTGACCATCACCGAGGATAAATACATCCACATCGAAAACTCGGTCATCAACCAGTTTCTCCTGGAACAGAAGCTGAAGGAATACTTCTTCGGGAAGGAAAAGAAAATCGTTTTTATTCGAGGAGACGAGAGCCTCCCCTACGGCTTTATCATGACCATCCTGGATATAACCAAAAAAGCCGGAGTTGAGCATATCGGTCTCATCGCCGAACCAGCAGAGCCCGCTAAAAAGAAATAAAATGACAGCACTCGACCGAAGTCAGCCGGCCTTTAAAAGTGCGGTTATCCTCTCCTTTACCCTCCATGTGGTCCTCTTTTCTCCCCGTCTTCCGAAGCCCGGAAGAAATGAGATGATCCATTACGTGAGCGTTGTCTCGTTCCCAGGAGGAGGCGGCGGAGGTCCTGCGGGAGGAGCAGAAAAGATCGCCGAGACTCCCCTGCCAAAGAGAGAAACTCTAAGAGACCTCACCATTGCCGAGAAAATCCAGCAGGAAGCAGCCTCATCCTTCAGACATCCAGTCGAGAAGCCTGAAAAGGAGACAAAACCAAAAAGCGAAAAGAAAGCCTCCATTCAGAAACCCGAGCCTGTCACAAAGCAGGCTGCATCTCCCCCGACTTCTGAAGAGGCCTCCGGAAAAGGCAGTGAAGAAGGGTCGGGGACCGGAAGCGGTGTCAGGATCGGCGGTGGCGGTGGCTCGGGAACCGGCGGGTCGGGGACAGGCTCCGGGAGCGGTCCAGGATCGGCCTTCTCCTCTCAGATCGGCCTCTCCAATTTCCCCTTTACCTATTATCTCCAAAACCTCATCAACCGGGTTTCAGGGAACTGGTTCACCTCTCTTGTCGACCCCGGAATCACGGGCAGTTTCCAAACCATTGTTTACTTCAGAATCCATAAAAACGGCCAGGTCTCAGACCTCAAAATCATGGAAAGCAGCGGAATACGCTCCCTCGATATGTCCGCTCTACGGGCCATCCAGAACTCCGCTCCCTTTCCCCCGCTTCCGAGAGCTTACGAGGACGAGTACCTGGGAATCAACTTGATATTTGAACATTCCAAATGAAAATAAATCGGTATGCGATTTGTCTCTGCCTGGTTATCCTGGCAGGAACAATCCTCTATCCTCAACAGGAAGTCTACTTGAGCATACGAGACGGAATGCCCGCCATTCCGTTGGCCCTCCCTGATTTTATCACCCAGAGTCCTTCCCCCGAAATCAGGGCCTTCGGAAAGGACCTTCATCAGATCGTCGCCGATGACCTCGGCTACAGCCGTATCTTCCAGCTTCTGCCGGAGAGCTACTACAGCTATATAAGGCCACTGAACCCGAAAAACATATTCTTCAAGGACTGGGAATCTATCCAGGCCACGCTTCTCCTGGTCGGTATTCTATCGGAAAGCGAGAACAAGGACTTTCTCTTTGAAGGCAAGATCTATGACGTGAAAAGCGGGAGGTTCATCTTTGGCAAACGCTATCAATCCGCCAAATCTCTTCTCCGCCTGGTAGCCCATAAAATGGCGGATGAAATCATGAAGATTTATGGAGAGCGACCCATCTTCACTTCCAAGATCGTCTTTATATCTGATAGAGACGGCAACGACGAACTGTACATGATGGATTATGACGGTCATAACCAGACACGGCTCACTTTCAACAAAAACATAGACTACATGCCCGCCTGGACTGCAGATGGACAAAATATCGCTTACACCTCTTACCGCGGAGCCGAAGCAGGACTGTACATTTACAATCCTTATGAGGGAACCAGGAAAGAAGTGATGACTACGGGAACGAATTACGCTCCCTCCTTTTCGTCCGATGGGAAAAAGCTGGCTTTCTGTTCAACCAGGGAAGAAGGAAACTCGGAAATCTATGTCGCCAACAGTGACGGCACAGATATCCGGAGGATAACCTTCAATAACGCCATCGACACCTCCCCCGCTTGGTCTCCGAACAACCGCGAAATCGCTTTCACTTCTGATAGGGGCGGCACTCCTCAAATCTATATCATGGACGCCGAGGGCTCAAACGTCAGGAGAGTAAGCTTCGGGGGCAGCTATCACGATGCCCCGGCCTGGGCTCCAACAGGAGACAGGATCATCTACGTTTCCCGCGTTGACCAGATTTTCGACCTGTATGTCCTCGATCTCAGGACAAATAAGATCATTAAACTCACCGAGAGCAACGCCCGAAACGAATCTCCTTCCTGGTCTCCTGACGGACGGCATATCATCTTCTCATCCAACCTATACGGGACGATCCAACTCTATTCGATCGATTACGACGGCCGCAACCTCAAACGTCTCACATCCAGGGGAAACAACAAGCTCCCTGACTGGTCCAGGTAAGCGAGGGGAAATTGCTCCTTGAACAAGCAAAACGGGGTGGAAATATCACACGCAATACCAACATTTTCACCGACTAAAAATATAAAGTTCTTCGCTTCACATGTTGACATAAATGCTTTTTGATTGTATAAGATAAGGAGATAAAAAGGCTCCCTGATAAAGCCAGGAGAGCATAAAATCAAAACAAAAGGAGTTGTAATGAAAAAACTAACTATCTACTCACTAGCTTTCCTACTGGTTTTTTCCTTCATAGTCACCTGTAAGAAAAAAGTGGAAGAGGCTCCACCCCCACCCCCGATTGAACCCGTCGAACAAGAAGAGCCGGTGGTCGAAGAGCAGCCAGTGGTCGAAGTCGTCGAAGAAGAGCCGGTGATCGAAGAGCCGGAACTCACAGAAGAGGAGATTTTCCTGCAAAAATCCATCGATGAAATGAACGCAGAAGCTCATATGGATATGATTCATTTTGACTTTGATAAATACTTCATCCGGGACGACGCCAAGCCAGTTCTCGAAGCCAATGCAGAGTGGCTGAATAGATTCAACACGATTAAAATCCTCATTGAGGGCCACTGCGATGAAAGAGGAACAGAGGAATACAACCTTGCTCTGGGCGAAAAAAGAGCCAAAAGCACCATGGACTACCTTGTCTCTCTTGGAATTTCCGCTGATAGGATAAAGATCCTCTCCAAAGGAAAAAGCGAGCCCCTAGACCTGGAACACAACGAAGAAGCATGGCAAAAGAACAGGAGAGCTCAATTCAAGATCATCGGAAAATAATTTATGAGCAGAAGGCTCGTCGGGATTACTCTTATCCTGCTTTTGCCTCTTTTGGCCGCAGGATCAGATAAAAAAGAGAAAACCTACGAACTAATCTATAAAGACGTCCAGCTTCTCAGACAGCAAGTTGAACTGCTGAAAAAAAAGATAGAAAAGAACACCGAAGATATCGACTCGATCAAGGCCCAGCTGAAAGAGCTGTTGACTATCGCCAAGCTCCTTCAATCAGAGCAGGCAGACTTCAAGCAGGAACAACAGAGGATCCCGGCTCAGTCTCAAATTCTTCTGGATAAGATCGAGGCCTTGAGCCTGCAGCTTGTAAAAGTTTCCGAAGGAATCATCGCCATAAAAAGAGCTTCTCTTTTCCCATCAGAAGGGCCTGAGAAAAAACCCGGGAGCCAGCAAGCAGAGACCACCACTCCCGAAAAAAAACCTCCAGAGGAGAAAAAGGAGGAGCAGCTGGAGGAGGAAACTCCCACACCTCCCTCAGCCATGCTGTCCCCTGCAGAGGTATTCAACATGGCCTATTCGGATTACCGAAACGGAAATTTTGAACTGGCCATCGACGGCTTCAAAATGTACAGGGAACAATTCCCCGAAAGCCCTCTTGTGGATGACTCTGTTTACTGGATTGGGGAATGCTATTTTAGTCAGAAAAAATATGAAGAAGCCATCCAAGAATTCAACGAGCTGATCCTCAATCATCCCCGTGGAGATAAAATTCCTGCTGCCTACCTGAAAAAAGGACTCAGTCTGGCTGAACTCGGCAAAAAAGAGGAGGCCCTGTCGGTTTTCAAGCTTCTGGTGAGCAAATTCCCCCTTGAAGAGGAAACTAAGATCGCCCAGCAAAAAATAAAAGAACTGAGATCAGAAGATGCGGGATATTAACAGCCTCAATAAGGTAATTCTTATCGGCCGGCTAGGCCAAAACCCTGAATTGAGGTACCTTCCGCAAACAGAAAGGGCTGTCGCCAAATTCACTCTGGCCACGAACGAACGCTACTTCAATCCGAGCACAAACGAAAGCGATATTCGCGCTGAATGGCACCGAATCGTGGCCTGGGGAAAGTTAGCTGAATTCTGCGAGAAATATTTAAACCAAGGAAAGCAAATATATCTGGAGGGGAAATTAAGGACTCGAACATGGCAGGACAGAGAGGGGAACAAAAGGTCGACCACAGAGATCGAAGCGCAAAACATCATCCTTCTCGGCAAGAGGGAAGAAATCCCTGAAAAACCGCTCGATGAAGAGTCAGAGCCCGCTCCTCAGGATTCTCCTGAGGAAGAGGCCTCTCCCGAAAAAGAGTGGGAAGACGAAGACGAGGTTCCGTTTTAGTTTTTTTTAATAAATAAGCATAAATACTTTTAGAAGTTTGAGGAGATGCCAAAGGTCCTCAAACTCATGCTCACCTTTTCCGCATCTCAAACTACACGCACTATCCGCTTTTTGCGCAGGAAATAAGATGGAAGCGGATATCAATAGTACAGGTAAAATACACGGGAATGGAAGAGGCGATTTTGAAGATTTAGCCTTACCGAACCGTCCACCGAGGGAAGCCGATGAGATCGGCCGCCGAGTATGTTTGAGCACGTGATAATCAATCTGATGAAAAATGATTGAATACGGACATCCGATTGGAAGTGACATGCTTGAGTGCGGAGTTACGCAGGCGCCGAGGGGGACGGTGAGGGAATGGCGTAAAAAATCTGAAGGGAGCGATGCCATTTCTGTGTATTTTACCAATGAAGTTACCTACACTATCTGGAAGGGAACCATTTAAAATAATTCAGGAGCAATCATGAGCCCGCATAAGACAAATGAGATAGAAAAATTCAAGAGTGAAATCAACGAAGACATCCGGCCATGGGGAAAATTTCGGTCTTTTCCCTACCAGCAGGCCAGAAGTATCAAAATCATCACTGTGAATCCCGGGGCTTCTCTATCTCTCCAGTACCATCACCGCCGCAGCGAATTCTGGGTTGTGCTGGATACTGGACTGGAAGTCACTGTCGGTGATAAAGCATGGCGGCCTGAAAAGAACGAAGAATTGTTTATTTCCAGGAAAACTCCCCACCGTCTGCGCTGCATCGGCCAGGAACACGCCCGGGTCATGGAAATCTGGATCGGCGACTCTGATGAGTCCGATATCGTTCGCATTCAAGATGATTTCGGCCGTAAATAAAAGGGGTCAGGGCTCGACATTAGACAATTTAGAATTGAAGCTTAGCTTTATATGCTGGTAGAGCTGGAAACTGTATTTTGCCTTGCTCCGTCCACTATTGATAGCGACTGGCCCTGAAGTGTCTAATGTCGAGCCCTGACCCCATCGGCTTTTCATGCTTTTAAGCTCTGTATGATTCGAGGCAGGACATCGCCCGCCTTCCGCTGGATGATAAAATCGGCTTCATGATCCAGTCCTGTTTTCTCCTTGTTAATGATAACCAGAGTGGCACCGTTCTGTCTGGCAACCAGAGGAATCTCGGCCGCAGGGTAAACAACCAATGAGCTTCCGACGACAAGCAGCATGTCGCATTTTCCTGCTTCTTCGTGAGCGGAACGGAGAACATGAGGATTAAGGGATTCTCCAAAAAACACTACGGCTGGCCTGAGCCTTCCCTGGCATTTTGAGCAGCGGGGAGGCAGCTCTTCTATCAATAAGGAGAAGGCCTTCTCCATCGTGTACTCCTGAAAGCAGGTCATGCAAAATATGACCCTTGTCGTTCCATGCAATTCCACCACAGAAGTAGAGCCTGCTGCTTGATGAAGCCCATCTATATTCTGGGTTATAATGGTTTTCAAATTTCCCACAGCCTCCATTTCGGCTAAAGCGAGATGGCCTCGGCTCGGTCCGGCCTTTTTGAGCAGGGGATAACGGACCTCCCGGAAGAAATTCCAGTAATAGGAGGGGTCTTGAAGGAAATAATCTATGTTGGCATATAAGTTAGGATCATACTTTTCCCAAAGCCCGCCTTCCCCCCTATAGGTAGGAATGCCGGCTTCGGCTGATATGCCAGCTCCGGTAAAAGCCACAACATATCGAGACTTTTTTATGGCCTCAATCAATTTTTCGGGAATTTCGTTCATCATCTTTTATCCCTCAATAATGAAAAGAGCCGATCAGCATTATTTATGATATCAACTGTCTCGCGGGGATGCAAAACAAAAGAAAGGGCCTTTCACTCGAATAGTTCTGAATTGGTTTTTTACCTTAATGATGAAATCAAACCGGTTCACGCTAAAAAAATTTACATTTGCAAAATTTATTTACACCCAGACACTAGGCAGGAACCGCGGTTCTAACAGAGAAACTTCATTGGTAATGATGAAATTGGCACGATTTTTGCAGAATTAGGAACGGGAGAAAGAAAATGCAGACCGTTCAAGAAACAGATCTTCAATATCAAATTGACGAGGCCTTGAAAAGAGCAAAAGACAAAAAAGTTCTCTATTTCTATGATGAATCCGGATACAAGCAACTTATAGGGGTATTCGAGAAGAAAAAGGCTGAAGAGATAAAAAAGTATTTCAAGGACAAAAAGCTCATCAACCGAGTGACTGAGTTCGAGATCAAAACAACAGAGCCAGATAGCGCTTGGGGATAACAATTTCCATCCTTCTGCACTGATTATTCGGTGCTCGACCTAATCATCACCCACCGATATTAAAGTGTTTCGCCAATTCTTTTCTTATCAATAACACATCCACCGAAAAACATCTTGCTGAGCTGCACAGCTCGGAACATTCCCTTTTTAAAAGCTCTATCCTGTCCAGAAATCATAATAAGAGCCAGCCCTTTCAAGGCCCGGGAACAGGGCACCCTCATTCCGATCTTCTCCGTACTGGGTAGCAATTATGATGGCCAAAGACCTTAGGTGGGCAAACAGGATGGAAAAAAGCTGGATTAAAGGATGGTGCTCGTCAAAAAAGCATTCGGATGCCTGACCAGGATCCTTTCAATCACATACTCCTCGATCTCTTGGGCTGTTTTTAAATTCATTGCTTCCCGAACGACTCTTTTCACCGTCTTGTGTTCAACCGAACGTAAGGCTTTCTTTATTTTTGGGATAAAAATGGGGTTCATACTGAATTTTTTCAACCCGAACCCGAGCAGGACAAGAGCAGCAACAGGGTCGGCAGCCATCTCCCCGCAGACTGCCACCTCCTTGCCTGCCTTCTGGGCTGTTTCAATTACGAACCTGACAAGCCTCAATATCGAAGGATGAAGCGGTTTATATAAATAGCTGACAAACTCGTTGGAGCGGTCAACCGCTAGATAATACTGGATCAAGTCGTTGGTTCCTATGCTGAAGTAATCCACCTCTTTCACCAGCAAATCGATCATGGCCGCCGCTGCGGGGACCTCTATCATCACACCCAAAGGAATATCCGGAGCAAATCTTATCCGCTTTCTCTTGAGCTCATTCTTGACTTCGCGCAGAAGAATCTTGATCTCCTCCACCTCCTCGATCTCAGTTACCATCGGGATGAGAATTTTGACATTTCCATGAGCGCTCGCTCTTAAGATAGCTCTGAGCTGAATCTTGAACAGGTCAATGTCTCTCAATGATAACCGAATGGCTCTTAAACCCAGGGCAGGATTGGGCTCCTTTTCTATTTTCAGCTGAGGGAGGTTCTTCTCTCCTCCAATATCCACAGTCCTAATGTACACAGGAAGGGGAGCGGCTGTTTTCGCCAGTTGGGAATAGATGGAATAATGGTCCTCTTCCGTAGGAAGGGACGTGCTCTGAAGGTAGATGAATTCGGACCTGAAAAGCCCGATTCCCTCAGCTCCAAGAGAAAGAGCGGGTTTCACCTCTTCAGGGAGCTCGATATTGGCTAAAGGATAAAACCTGAACTCGTCCAGTGTCTCAGATTTTAATTTGGCTGTTTTCCTCAGCTCCTTTCGATAATCATCATATTTTTCTTTCTTGCTGAAAAATTCCTTTCTGATAGCCAGCGGTGGATTGACAATCACTTCTCCGTCGGTCCCATCTACGATTATGTAGTCGCCATTGCTGACTCGCTGGGATATATTGCGCAAAGCGACAACAGCAGGAATGTTGAGAGAGCGGGCCAGGATAGCCGTGTGGGAGGTCTGCCCTCCCATATCGATGGCAACAGCCAGGACATTTCCCCGGCTCAATCTCATGGCCGCCTCTGAAGGAAGGAGGTCATGAGCGACAATAACTCTTTCGCTCTCATCGTCCATCCTCTTTTTCCGGCGTGGAGCCTCGAGATTCCTATAGATCTTTGTCAACACATCTGTGATATCCGACTCTCTCTGCCTGAAATACTCATCGCTTATGGACTCAAAAAGCCTCTTGTATTTCGCATGAACTCGCGACAGGGCCCATTCAGACCGGCATTCTTCTTCCTCGATGATCCTCTCCAAATTAGCGCGCATCGATTTGTCTTCCAGCATGAGCAGATGAGCCTCCAAGATAAACGAATGTTCGTCACCCACCTTTTTTCTAATTTGATCCTTCACTCGGGACAGCTGAGATCTTGTCCTCTCAATTGCCTTGCTCAACCGTTGCAATTCGAGCTCGACGCGATCAGGAGAGACAGTCTCCTTTCGCTGAGTGAAAATGACTCTTTCTGTAAGATGGACTTCGCCTATCGCTATTCCCGGGGAAACTCCGATCCCTTTCAGCCTGAAATATTCCATATAGTCTACTCTTTTTCTTGAAACCTATTGTTTATCAGGTCGACAAGCGCCTTGAGTGCTCTGTCTTCGTCCTTTCCGGAAACCTTGAGGATTATGGAAGAGCCCTGGACCGCCGCTAAAGTCAAGATTCCCAGGATGCTCTTGCCGTCAATCTCATCTCCATCTTTTTCAATTTTAACCACCGAGCTGAATCGGTTCGCCATGTTGACAAACTTAACCGCAGCCCTGGCATGCATTCCGAGCTTATTCTTAATGATGATCTTCTTTTCAACCATGGAAAAAACTGGATCAATTTTTTGAGCTTAAAAGAGCACTGGCAAGATGGATATTCTTCTTGCCCTGTTCGACAACCTTTTTGGCTACTTCCTTCAGGTTGTTGCTTCTCTGGAGAGACACGAACTTAATGAGCATCGGAAGGTTGACGCCGGTGATGATCTCAACTTGGTTGTCCTTCAAAAATGAAAAACTCAAATTGGAGGCGGTTCCTCCGAACATATCCGTAAAGATAACGACTCCGTTCTTCTGGTCTATCCTCTTCAAGCTTTGGCTGATCTTCTTCTTCGACTCCTCAACATCATCATACCACCCGATGGAGATGGCCTCTATGTTGACTGCTTCACCGATGATAATCGTCAGGGCATTCAAAAGTTCCTCTGCCAGCTTTCCATGGGATACGATGAGTCCTCCGATCATTATCGCTTTCCTTTTGAATGAGTGGTCGTCATCTATTCATCCCGGTCCGGGTTAAAAATCATTATCTTCAACATTTTATCATTAACCACATCGAACCTTAAGTGTTTTTCTTGGACTTAGAGAACCAAGTCGGTAGAAATCAATTTTCCTGATATTCGAAAAATGAATCTATTTATACAGGTCGCGGTGGTAAACCCTCACCGAGTAGCCCTGACTTCTCAAGTGCTCCTTCAGCTCCTCAGCAATGATGACCGAACGGTGTTTGCCACCCGTACATCCTGTGGAAATCGTCAGCAGGCTTTTTCCTTCTTTGACGAATTTGGGCATCAGATAATCCACAAAGCCTTTCAACCGGAGAAGAAAATTCTTTGTCTCCTCGTCCTGGAGGACATAATCCTTGACTTTCTTCTCCTTGCCGGTCTTATCCCTCAGTCTGTCCACATAAAATGGATTGGGCAAAAATCTTGTATCAATCAGCAGGTCCGATTCCAGAGGCACTCCGTATTTGTAGCCGAAGCTGACCATCCTGACCAGCATCTTATCCGCTTTCTTTTTGAGAAACCTCGCATTCAATCGTTCCTTGAGCTGAGTAATATTGGTATCCGTGGTGTCTATGACCTCATCCGCTAATCTTTTCACCTCAGCCAGCCTCTTTCTCTCCAGCTGGATGCTTTCCACAACTGACTTTCTGGTTTTCAGAGGATGGGGCCGCCTGCTTTCGCTGAACCTCTTGAGTAGAGTATCATCCGCTGCATCGAGAAAGATCAATTGGGGTGATACTTTTTTACTGATCCTATGGAAAACCTCCAGGAACTCGGTCTCAAACCCGGCCTCCCGGATATCAATAACAAGAGCGACCTTTTCAATCTCAACCTCTTTTCTTCTCCAGAGGTCAACAAAGCTGGGAATGAGCTTGGCAGGAAGGTTGTCTATACAGTAATAGCCTAAATCCTCAAGGAACCGGCTGACCACTGTCTTGCCCGAGCCGGATAACCCTGTGATGATGAGGAATTTTTCGCTCTTCATAATCCTTCCCCAGTCCTGTTCATTGAAGCGACAGGACACGATCCAGTCTTCTGACGATATCCTGAGGTGCATGGTAACCCTTTCTCCGCAACACATGCACCTTGCAAGCGACTTCAATCAGGGTGGCCATGTTCCTTCCCGGCGCCACCGGAATGGTGATCTGAGGGATTTTTATCCCTAAAACCACATAATCTTCAGGGAATTTAAGGCCAAGCCGGTCCTGTTCTTTATCCTGCTGTACCTTCTTTAGCCGGCTTAATTTGATCACCAAATCAATACCGGACTGCTTCAGCACTGACCTGGTACCGAAAATCTCTTTAATGTTGATGATCCCCAGTCCCCTTATCTCCATGAAATTACGGCTCAGCCGAGGGGCCGTTCCTATCAATTTGCCGTTGGTATCCTTCTTAACCTGGACCACATCGTCACAGACGAAGCGGTGTCCTCTGGAAATAAGCTCAAGGACGCTCTCGCTCTTCCCGATCCCGCTGTCTCCTCTGATGAGAACTCCAAGGCTCAGTATCCGGAGCAATCCCGCAGAAATCTTGACCACGTCTGGAGAAACACTGGAAATGAAGTCCGCCACTGCTTCGCGACACTTTCTTGAAGAAAGCTCGGTGAGAAAAAGGGCCAGGCCGCTCTTCCTGGACTCCTCCAGGACCTCAGGGAAAAAACGGACTCCCCCCGCAAGGATCACACAGAACGTATCCTTCTTCAGCTTCTTCCTGAGCTTTTTCTTCCTCTCGACTGGAGAGAGACCGGCTATATCATTGAATTCTTTCTTTCCCCATACCTGGATAGGCAACCGGGCTTTATTCAAAGATCCCCGAGACAGCTCTCTGGTGAATCCCACTCTTCCTGAAGCTGGCTTTAGCCTGAGAAGATCCCTTGTTCTCTGGAAAAATTCTTTGACGTCGAGCAGAGAATTTTTCTCACTTTTCACTTATTTTCTCTTCTTCCTCCCGGATTATTTCCAGGATATCACCTGCACTTCGGGCTTCAAGAATTCTCTTGAGAAGAGGACCTGATTTCCTTACCAGATGAGCAATAGCGGCCAGGATCTGAAGGTTCAGGCTCGGGTTCTCCGGCGAGGACACAACCAGGAAGAATATATTCGAAGGCTTTCCATCTAAAGATTGAAAATCCACGCTTTTCTTCGATAAAGCCAGCATGACGAGAGGGTTCTTGATTCCCTTTATTTTGCAGTGCGGAATGGCCACTCCTTCGCCGATGGCAGTGCTTCCCAATTCTTCTCTCTGGATTAGCTTTTCAAAAAGCTCCTTTTCTCTTGCGATTTTCTTCCTCTTTTTCAAAAAACTGACCATTTCTTTCAGGACGCCTTCTCTGTTTCCGGACTCCAAGTCTTCAATAACCATATCCTGCGTGATCAAGTTATACAGTTTCATCTCTTTTCTCGCTTATCTGTATTCATTCAGGCTCGACCAAGCCGTAATTGCCGTCTTTTCGGCGGAAAATGACCGCCCATTTTTCCGAACCTAGCTTTCTGAACACAAAGACCTCTTTTTTCCCGAGCTCAAACTGAAGAAAAGCTTCATCCAGAGACATGGGTTTCAACGAGTAATCCTGACTTCTTATGACTCTTTTCTGCGGCCTCTGTTCTTCGACAGGGGAAACAGGAACCTCTGCCTCGCGGATCTTCCTTCTCTTTCTTTCTCTGAGCTTCTCCCTTTCCTTTTTGACTCTTTTCTCGATGTTATCAAAAGCCAGGCTAAGAGAACTCATCATTTCGCTGGTTTCCTCCATTGCGTTCAAATGGGCTCTTTTTATCTTCAGGTTTATCTCGGCCTTATGCCTGTACTTCTCGACAGAAAGAATGATATCGGCCGTCATTTTTTGTCCGACGACTCTTTCCAAAGATCTCAATCTTTTAGCGCAGTATTCCTTAATCTCCGGAGTTATGTTTGTGTTTCGGGCGGTGAAATTGATGCTCATCAGGCTCCCTCCATCTTAAACCGTCTCTTTCTTATGTGAGAGGGCGGAATCTCAAGCTGTTTTCTGTATTTGGTCACGGTTCTTCGGGCCACCTTGAGGTTTTCCCTTTCTAAAATATCGCCGATCTCGATGTCGCTTAACGGGCGCTCCTTATCTTCGCTATCAACGACCTTTTTGATCCTCTCTTTGATCCTCAGAGAGGAAATTTCCTCGCCGTAATCTCCGGTAAGAGATTTATGAAAAAAATATTTCAAGGAAAATACCCCTCGAGGCGTCATCATATATTTATTGGCCACCACTCGACCTACAGTGGACTCATGAACTCCTATCTCCTGAGCAAGCTCGATCAAAGTCAACGGTTTGATGAATTCGATCCCCTTCTCGATAAAATCCTTTTGCTTATCCACGATGTACTTGGCCACTTTGTAAATCGTCTGGTCCCTCTGGTCAAGGCTGCGCAAAAACCAGAAGGCTTTTTTCATCTTATCTTTCAAGAAGCGGTAAGCATCCGGATTGTCTTTCGAGGCTTTGGCCAGAAGTCTTCTGTAGTAAGCGTTGATTCTCAGTCGAGGAAGGCCCTCGTTGTTCAGCATGATCCTCAGCTCATCGTCTTCTTTGGTGACGATTATGTCAGGGACAACATAGAAGGTCCTCTCCTGAGTGTATTTTCTCCCCGGAGCAGGGTCCAGATGCTTGATAAATTCCACATGATACTTCACGGCTGAGAGGGTGATCCCGAGGATCTTGGCGAGCTGGGAGTAATCCGATTTCTCAAGAAGATGAAGATGCTCCGTGACAATCGTCCGGGTGACTTCATCCTTGACCTGAAAATGGTCCATCTGGCTTAGCAGTGCTTCCTGAAGAGTCAAGCTTCCCACGCTTATCGGATCAAAACCTTTGATCTTCTCCCGGATCTCTTCCACTTTCTTCTCAGAAGTCTCAAGAGTGTTGGCGATTTCCTCAACTGACGTCGTCAGATAACCCTCCTCATTTATGTTACCGATGATATACTGAGAAATCTCTTTATCCTTTTTGTCAAAAAAGGTTAAATTCGCCTGCCAGCTGAGATGGTCCCAGAGAGAAGAGCTATCAGCAACCACATTCTCCAAGGAAGGCGCTTCTTTTACTTCCTGAGGATATGAATGAAAGCCGTCATCGAAATATTGTTGAAAATAGGATTCAAATTCAGTGGCTTCGGCCTCTGCCTGAGGTTCCAGGCTATCTTCAGGACTTAAATCCTCTTGAGTCATCTCAGTCGTTCTTTCCTCATCCTCAGCCTTGTCCTTCTCCTTCTCTTCAGGTCCCTCCTCAGGCTTTTTCTCGAGGGTCTCCTCCTCAAACTCCAGCATAGGATTCTGGGAGAGCTCGGTATCGATTATCTCAATAAGCTCCAGATTGGTCAGCGGAAGGAGCTTTATGGCCTGCTGAAGCGCAGGAGCAAGGATTAACTTTTGAACCTGTCTCTGGTCTAACCTTTGCTTCATAACCATAGTCATATCCGCTGAACCTGCTCTATTCAATCAGAAGAAAGTCATCTCCTAAATAGCGCTTCCTTACTTCTTCGGAACCTACCAACTCCTGAGGAGTTCCCTCTTTCAGTATTCTTCCTCCATCGATAATGTAGGCCCTGTCGGTTATTTTTAAGGTCTCCCGGACACTGTGATCGGTCAGCAGTATTCCAATTCCTTTATTTTTGAGAGCAAGGACGATCTCCTGCAAGTCCTGAATAGCCAAAGGATCGATGCCGGTAAAGGGTTCATCGAGAAGCATGAACCTCGGAGTTGTCAGCAGAGCTCGAGCAATCTCAAGCCGTCTTCTTTCTCCTCCAGATAAGGTAAAAGCTCTGGCCTTGGCCAGCTCTTGCAGGCCAAACTCCTCCATTATCTTTTTCACGCCGCCGTTCCTAGCTGAATGAGCTTCGCCAATGGTCTCCATAATGGAAAAAAGATTATCTTCCACGCTTAACTTCCGGAAGGCGGATGGTTCCTGGGGAAGAAGACATAATCCCTTTCGGGCTCTGATATACATGGGAAGGGCTGTTATTTCTTCTCCATCAAGAAATACTTGGCCGGCGTTTTGAGGTATGAGTCCGAGTATAAGAGAAAAGGTCGTGGTTTTCCCTGCGCCGTTAGGGCCCAAAAGTCCTACGATCTCTCCCTTGCTGACATAGAGAGAAATGCCTTTCAGGACCTTCTTTTTTCGATAGCTCTTTTCCAGCTTTAAGGCCTCTAAACGGTCGTTCATGTCTCACGTTTAATTACAGTTACGGACCTTTCTTTCCCTTTATTTTCAACTCGGATTCTACCATCGGCCAGGTAAAAAGTCAATTTGTCCCCCTGAGTTTTTCCCTGTTCTCGGTCCATGAAGACCGGGTTTCCAAGCAGAACGAGTGACTCTTCTTCAGGATTGTAGACAGCTTCTTCTCCATGGGCTTCCCCCAATTCCTGTTGGATGATGACCTTATCTCGGGCGACCAACTTCTGGATATCGTTTGCCTCTTCTTCCAAATAAAGAGAAATGGACCGGGCTGTCAGGATGGCCCCCTTTACCCTTAAAGTGCTGTTCTCCAGGAAGGCGACTCGGTTTTCCTCAAGAATAGAGGACATTCTTTCCGAAGAAATCTTCAATTGCTCCTCTTCCTCCTGCCCTTTGGGCGTGTGGGGAATGAGGAACTCGACACCGCCTGTGCACATCACATTCCCCGTCTCTTCATGAATCACGATTTCACTGGCGCGGAGCAACTTCTTCTCCTGCCAGGCCTTTACATCTCCATTAAAAAGAAAACGCCTTTCCTCAGCCTTATATCTCATTTCTTCGGCTTGGATGAACACAGGGTGTTCTTTGGAGAACATGCCGATGGCCCTCTGCTCATCTGATTTCGACTTCAGGATCACCTTAACTCCTTTTTTCACCTCCAGGTTATCATTCTCCAGGGAGATGGCAATGTCTTTGGCAAAAACATCTCTGTCCGGAGAGCCTATCCTGGCTTCATAGGCCCCTTTTCCTGTGACCCAAAGAATATCACTCTTCCTGTCTTTGGCAATAGTCTGGCCCTCGATCATCTGTCGCTCATCAGGATTCTCTCCCTGTTTGGTCACACTGGCACTCTTTGAGGCCAGGAATCGGGTCAGTTCTCCTTCAGTATCAAACTCAAACTCCACCGCTTCACCCCTGACATGAGTAAGGCCACCGCTGGAAGAGATGAACTTGACCGAGGCGGCTCCCGCAGCCCTGATCTCATTGAGCTCTGAAATCTCCTCAAAAAACTTCAAAGCGATCTCTCTGGCCTCAATTTCACGTCTTGCACTCCGGACAAAAAACGGCGAATCATCAGGCGAGGGGGTGGTTTCCTTTTCTTCCGCGACCAGATATGCCCGGGCATTCTTCTCTAAAATCAAGGTTTTTATCTCTTCTTCGTCAGCAGACAGCTCAAACCGGACCACCTCCGCTGAAGCATGGCTCTCTCCATGAAAAAGCTGCACCTTGCCCTCAACCCGGCCCTGTTTCGTTTTCTCCTCATAATCAAACCTTTTTCCCCAGACTTCAAGCGGCACAGACGTTTTTCTTTTGGGCTTTATTCGAAGGCGTACTTTCTCTCTGAGCTGGAGCCTCTCCTGCTTCATCCGATACACCATATTCTGAGCAGACCCCTCCAGCCTCTGGGACGAAAAAAGGATCCCTTTATCTGAACTGAAAACCTCTTTTTTATTGTCATAATTCAACAGGATGGACTCGATCGTCAGATCTTTAAATCTCGCGCTCGCCTGGCCCGAGGAAACAATTTGATTCCAGTCTTTGTCATGGCTGACCCTGTTCCCATTGAGGAAGATATCTCTGCCCTCTCTCCTCTTAAAAAAAACGACTTCGACGTGTCCTTCCAGATAATATTCATCATCCTCTCCAGCAAAATGCCTGTCAGCCTTGGCCTTGACATGTTCCTCCGCACCCTTCCATTCGATGTACTCCCCCCTCTCCTTTTTCTCTATTTTCTGCTGGGTGATTTCCTCTTTCTTTGCCGGGACGCGGGCTTCTCCCTGAGAACGGGTCAAGAAATGCCTTACGATCGCAGCCAAAACGATCAAGAGCAGCGCCGCGATGGCGATTTTCATGGTTTTCTGGAAACCCATCTCAATCCTTCGAGCTCAATCCTGTTTCTTGATGTCTTCCAGGGACAGGCTCATCTTTGTTTCCCCGAGGTACTCAGAAAACTGCAGGGAATAAGCCACGTCGATCCTTTCACCTCGCTGATACTCCAGAGCCCAATCAACTCTGTCCCATCCCAGGGCCTCAAAAAAACGACCTTTCTGATTCAATAAAAATTTGCTGTGTTTTCCTTTGATCTTCTGGGGTTGGCGAGCCACCTCTGCGTCCTTCGTCAGAAATATGGGAGTCGGATTGCCCACGCCAAAAGGGGAAAGGCGGTAATAATTCTCCAGGAAATCAGGACTGATGTCAGAAAATTCTATTTTTGTATCAATGTAGACTTTTCTTTTCAGGTCTTCATCGGAAAGCCTGACGTTGGCAATGGCGTTGACACTCTCTTTGAAGACCGTCATCTTTTCCAGAGGGAGGACGCAGCCAACAGCCATGCTGTGCCCTCCATAAGTGGATAACAGATCCTTGCATTCATCCAGGCATTCAATAATCGGGAACTCACTGATGCTTCTCCCTGATCCGCAGGCTCTTTTATCCTCGTAGGTAAAAAGGAGCACAGGCCTGTGAAAAAAATCCTTCAGCTTGGAGGCCACGATACCGACGACTCCCCGATGCCAATCCTCACAGCCCAGTATTAAAAATTTGTATCTCTTGTCGAGCCCCTTGCTCTGGATCATATTCAAGGCCTGATTGTATGTCCTTTCCTGGACTTTTTGCCTTTTGGCATTCAGGCTATCGAGGCGTGCGGCTATCTCCGACGATTCTTCCCAAGAGTCGGATAAAAAAAGCCGCACAGCCAGGTCAGCCAGCCCCATTCTTCCCGCAGCATTGATCCTCGGCCCGATCCTGAACCCGACATCTCCCACCGACACTTTCCTTCCTCTAAGACCACATATGTCCAAAAGGCTGGAGAGGCCCACATCCGAGTCCGCTCCCAGGTCTTCAAGCCCATTTTTTACGAAAAGCCTGTTTTCTCCCTTCAACTCCGAGACATCGGCTATGGTTCCGATAGAGACGAACTTCAAATAGTGAGCAAGCTGTGAGGCCATCTCTTCTTCCCCTGAGAGCGCCTGGATCAATTTGAAGACAACTCCAATCCCTGCCAAGCCTTTGTCAGGATATCCTGAGTTCTCAAGGACAGGGTTGAGTATGGCTTTTGCCTCGGGAAGGGTATCTCCAGGGAGATGATGATCTGTGATGATCATGTCGATCCCTTCGGCCTTGGCTCTTCTGGCAAAAGGCACGGCTTTTATTCCGCAATCGACGCTGATCACCAGGCCGGCTTTTCTGTCCCGCACGATATCGATGAATTCCTCTTTGATGCCGTAGCCGTACTTCAACCTATCCGGGATGAAGTAATCCACATCAGCACCCAAATGCTCCAGGGCTCTGCGCAGGATAACAACAGAAAGAACCCCGTCCACATCATAATCGCCAAAAATGATTATTTTCTCCCTCTTAGAGATGGCTAACCTGATTCTTTCCACGGCCTCTTCCATCCCCTTCATCAGGTAAGGATTATGAAGCTTTCCTAGTTCTCCATAGAGAAAAGCATGAGCAGCCTCTGACTCTCGGATTCCCCGATTGACCAGTATCTGTGCTATTTCCAGGGGAATATCGAGTTCCTCTGCAAGCAGACAGGCCTCCTCAGGAGGGGGATGGTAGACCCAGATTGTTTTTTCCATGGACTCCCTCAATTTACCATAAAAAAAGAGGACAGGCTACTTTTTCGAGAGAAAGGGGATATCTCTTTTTCCGCGACAATCAATAAGCAAGATGTTATCTGTAACAGCGACGATTCTCCTCCATCCAAGCCAGGACCCTCCCACCCACCACCAAGGGATTCGGATGGAGGGGAACCATCGCTGTACTTCTCAACTCATATTACCGCAATCAACCGGGTGACATCCTTTCTTGAGCGGCCCTGGATGCCGCCCACGAGCCCCCGTAGCGAAGGAAGGACCCGCCGGCTTATCCGAGACGGGGGGAACCGACGGGACTGGTTCCCTCGGGGTCCGGGAGCTGAGGGCGGCTTCAGGCCGCCTATAGATTGTAACGGCCCTTTGACTTTAAAAAACACGAAAAATATAATGATTGTGACATGCTTGGAAGCCTTAAAGAAAAGCTGGCAGAAACACGGAAAGCGTTTAGAGAAAAATTTGAAGAGCTGATCCGCAGCGCTAAAGACCTGGAAGAGACACTGGAGGACCTGACTGAATCATTGATCCTGGCTGATGTGGGTTTATCCTCTACCGAGAAAATAATTGGTTCTATCAGAGAAAAGAGCAAAAAAACCGACTCCTTTCTGACAATCAAAAAAAACCTGGAAGAGGAAATCGTCAAGATCCTTTCTCAGTACCCTTCAAGCTTTGATGTCAATCATTCCCAATCTGTAGTCATGATGGTCGGGATCAACGGTGGCGGCAAGACGACTTCCTTGGCTAAGCTGGCTTACCATTTTCAACAGAAAGGAAGGAGCGTACTGATGGTTGCCGCCGATACTTTCCGGGCAGCGGCTCAAGAACAGCTCGTCTTGTGGGGGAAAAGACTGAACATCCCTGTCATCAAAGGCCAGTACGGAGCAGACCCTGCATCGGTGGCTTTCGATGCCATCCAATCCTTCAAGGCTCGCTCTTACCAGCTGCTCCTCGTCGACACAGCCGGCAGGATCCATACCAACACCAACCTCATGAATGAACTGGAAAAGATAAAGCGAGTCATTTCAAAGCAGATCGAAGGCGCTCCTCAGGAGATTCTGCTTGTCCTGGATGCCAGCATAGGGCAAAATGCACTGATTCAAGCTCAGGAATTTTTAAAATTCTCAGGCTTGACCGGGATTTTCCTCTCTAAACTGGACGGAACAGCCAAAGGAGGCAGTGTCATCAGTATCGTTGACGAACTGAAACTTCCGGTGAAATTCATCGGCATCGGTGAAGGAGAACAAGACATGCTCTCATTCTCACCTCATAATTTTGCCAGCGCCCTTCTTTCATGAAAAACCAAAAAGACATATTCTACCTCCAGATGGCTTATGCCTTAGCGGGAAAGGCTGTGGGCTGGGCCAGTCCGAATCCTTATGTTGGAGCAGTCCTCGTCAAAGGGGAGAAAATCGTGGGTGAAGGGTATCACGAAAAACCCGGTCAGCCCCATGCTGAAATCGTGGCTCTCCGGAAAGCCGGCTCTCTGGCCAGGAACAGCACGGCTTACATCACTCTCGAGCCCTGCGTACACTGGGGAAAAACACCGCCCTGCATCGATGCCCTCCTGCCGGCAGGATTGAGAAGAGTCGTCATCTCGGACCTCGATCCCAATCCGCTCGTCTACAAGAAGGGTGTAAAAAGGCTAAGAGAAGCGGGAATCGAGGTCTCAGTAGGACTTCTCCGGGAGAAAAACAGGCATCTGAACGAAACATACTTGAAATACATCACAAAAAAAATCCCGTTTGTCACCGCCAAAGCCGCAGTCAGCCTTGACGGAAAAATCAGCACGAAAAAATTCTCCTCGCGTTGGATCTCGTCTCCTCAAACGAGAGAGTATTTTCACCTTCTCAGGGGGGAATATGATGCGCTGATGATCGGTGTCAACACGCTCATCAAGGACAACCCGCTGCTGACCATACGCCATCCCAACTGTAAAAGCCAAGATCCTTTCCACCCTTTCGCAGGGAAAAATCCTGGTTTTCACCACTCAAAACGCCTCTCTGAAAAAAGCCGATGCCTTGGGCAGAAGCGGAGTTGAGGTCGTTATGTTATCCTCATCCAGAATCGCCCTTAAAAAAGTCCTCTCCTGGCTGGGCATTCACGAGATATCGAGCGTATTGGTGGAGGGAGGAGGGCGGCTTCTGACATCGATGTTCGAGGAAAAACTGGTTGACAAGGCTTTTATCAGCCTCTCGCCCAAGCTGATCGGAGGGGCGACAGCCCCCTCTTTTCTCCAGGGCAAGGGGGTCGACCTGGTCAAAGATTCTCTCTATCTGAAGAGAACCCATTCTTTCCAAATCGATGAAGATATCATCATGGAGGGATATCTCTGATGTTTACTGGAATCATTCATCATTTAGGCCGGTTCAAAGGCTATCGGCGGGGAAAACAGGAAATGGCTGTTGAGGTGCCTTCCGACATCTCTCGAATGGAGGTCGGAGAAAGCTTGGCTGTAAACGGCGTTTGCCTGACCATTAGCAAGAAAGAAAAAAGCATCCTTCACTTCAACCTTTCCCAGGAAACGATCCAGAAAACTACCTTAGGCTCTCTGAGACCCGGAACCAAGCTCAACCTGGAACAGCCTCTCACCCTATCTTCACCCCTCAGCGGTCATCTGGTGACAGGGCACATCGATTCCACCGGCAAGGTTCTCAAAATATCCGAGAAAAGGACCGGATGGAGATTGACCGTCTCTTATCCTCCTGAACTCGGACCCTATTTCATCCCCAAAGGATCGGTCGCGCTGAACGGTGTCAGTCTCACCCTGGCAGAGCTCGGCCCTGCCCTGTTCGAGGTCGAACTCATCCCGGTCACTATGGAAAAATCCAACCTCAGGGACATTAAACGAGGAGACCTGGTAAACATAGAATGTGACATGATCGGGAAATACGTGTATAATTGGATTTCTAAAGAAAAGCCATAGAGCAGCAAGAGAACAGAGGGCAGAAAATGAAAAAATCCAAAATATCATCCGTCGAGCAGGCGATAACGGCTGTAAAGGCAGGAAAGCTTATCATTATCGTTGATGACGAAGACAGGGAGAATGAAGGCGATCTTATGGTCGCAGCCGAAAAAGCGACTCCAGAGATCATCAATTTCATGACCAAATACGGCCGTGGCTTGATCTGTTTACCCCTCACCAGAGAGAGGCTCAAGCAGCTTCATCTTCCTCTGATGGTCAGAGACAACACCGCTCCCTATCAAACCGCTTTCACCGTTTCCATTGATGCTAAAGAAGGCGTGACAACAGGAATTTCTGCCTATGACCGGGCTAAAACCATATTGACAGCCATCCATCCCCAGACTCAACCCTCTGACCTCACCCGTCCAGGTCACATTTTCCCTCTAGAAGCAAGGGAAGGAGGCGTGCTGGAAAGGGCCGGACAGACAGAAGCCGCCATCGATCTCGCCCGGATGGCCGGCTTGATGCCCGCGGGGGTTATCTGCGAAATCATGGACGAAGACGGAACCATGGCCAGGATGCCCCATCTGGAAGAGTTCGGCCGGGCTCACAACATCCCCATCATGAGCATCGCCGACCTTATAAAATACCGGATGAATCACGAGACACTTGTCAAGAAAATCGAGGAAGCCTACCTTCCCACCAAATTCGGGGAATTCAAGATCATGATTTTTGAAGACATGATCCACAAAGAGCATCATATTGCTCTGGTCAAAGGGGAAATCAAAGAAGGAGAGCCCACCTTGGTCAGGGCCCACTCCCAGTGCCTGACTGGAGATACTTTCGGTTCCATCCGCTGCGATTGCGGGGAACAACTTCAGCAGGCTATGAAAATCATCGACAAAAAAGGAAAAGGGATCATCCTCTACATCATCGGCCATGAAGGAAGAGGCATCGGTTTCACCAACAAGATCAAGGCCTATGCCATCCAGGACCATGGTGCTGACACCGTTGAGGCCAACCAGAAGTTGGGCTTCAAACCTGACCAGAGAGATTATGGGATAGGCGCGCAGATTCTGGTGGCCTTGGGAGCGACCAAACTCCGTTTAATCACCAACAATCCGCGCAAATTCGTCGGGCTGTCAGGCTATGGTCTGGAGATCGTCGAGCGCGTCCCTCTCGAAGTAGCTCCTAACAAGAACAATATCAAATACCTGAAGACCAAGAAAGAGAAAATGGGGCATATCCTGGAGATGGTCTAAGGCCTGAATAAAGCCTCCCCCTAAAACCAATTATTTAAGTCGATTTCTTTCTCTCCAGAATAAAGGTCACAGGGCCGTCGTTGACCAAATGGACATCCATTAGAGCTCCGAAAACCCCTGTCTCTACCTTGATTCCCTTCTCTTTGAGCAGGCCGATAAAATAACGAAAAAGGGATTCCGCTCTTTCGGGGTCCTCAGCGCTGTCAAAACTCGGCCTCCTTCCCTTCTTGAGAGATGCAGCAAGGGTGAACTGGGAGACGGCGAGCGCTTCTCCCCGGATATCAAGGAGAGAAAGATTCATCTTCCCCTCTTCATCAGGAAAGATCCTCAGCTCCACGATCTTATGAGCTAAATACCGAGCCTCCTCCTCCGTATCCCCTTTCTCGACGCCGACGAGAAGGCAAACTCCTTTATTGATCTGTCCCACAGTCTGTTTCTCCACTGCGACTGCAGCTTGCTTGACTCTCTGCAGGACGATCCTCATTTCTTTACCTTTTCTCTCTTAAAAATCTCTCTCGGGAAAAGATATCCTTCAAGCCTTTCAGTTCCTCAAAGTTAAAAATCAAGCTCATCAACACATACGTCATGACTCCCACAGCAATCGCTGCGCAGAGAACACCGACCTTCTTGAGGAAAACGAGACCCTGAAAATCAAGCCGCTCCATGAAAAACCAGATAGCCAAACCCATCACCCCTGCCGAGAAAAATGATTTTATGGCAGAGACGATGACCGTCTTTTTCTCTATCCGTCCGATCTTTTTTTCCAGGAGGATAAAGAGCCCTACAAAGTTAAACACCGAAGCAATGGACAAAGCCAAGGCGATTCCTCCCACACGAAGAGGATTCATCAGGAGAAAAGCAAGCCCGATATAGCCGAGCATCACGATAAAAGCAACAATCACAGGAGTTTTTATGTCTTTGAAAGAGTAAAAAGCCGGGGCCAAAACCTTGACTCCGGAGATGAACGGAAGACCGAAAGTAAAATAGAACAGGCAGAGGGCACTCATGGTCGTCGATTGTTCATCGAACACACCGTGCTGAAACAGGACCTGGACGATTGGGCGGCTCAGGACAAGCAATCCCGCCGTGGCCGGGAAGGTTATGAAAAATATCAGTCTAAACGAGAAGACAAGAGTTTTCTTCATACCCTGAATATCCTGATGGGCAGCCTGTTGAGAAAAAGTCGGAAGGAGAGCGATTGAAAGGGCGATGGCAAAGAGTCCTATGGTCAGCTCCTGAACCCTGGAGGCATAGTAGAGTGAAGAAACGCTTCCTTCCTCAAGCAAAGTGGCTATCATCCGGCTGATGGCGAAGTTTATTTGTATGACACCGGCACCAAATATCCCCGGGATCATCAATTTCGCCACCTTTCGGACTAACGGATGGGTGAATGACAGGCCGAACTTAAATCGCATACCGTTCCGCCAGAGGAACGGTATCTGGAAACCGAGCTGCAAGGCTCCCCCGATAACGACTCCGATGGCGAAGACATAGGCAGGCTCTTCGGCTTTTTTTGCGAAGAGAAGGGCTACACTGATGATCGCCAGGTTGAGCAGGACAGGAGTGAAGGCGGGAACGAAAAACCTGCGGAAGGAATTCAAGATGGCCATAGCCAGAGCCGCCATACAGACCAGGAACATGTAGGGAAACATGATCCGTGTCAGAGCAGTGGTCAGTTCCCATTTTCCCTCTACATCGCTATAGCCCCAGCCGATTATCCTGACTAATAATGGGGATAAAATTATGCCCAGGACTGTGAGGAGAGCCATGATCAAGGTCATGTCAAAGAAGAACATGTTGGCGAACTTCCAGAGTTCTTCCTTTGACTTCTCCTCTTTCATCTGGGTAAAAACAGGAATGAAGGCCGCGGTCATCGCTCCTTCTCCCATTAACCTCCTCATGAGATTGGGAATGATGTACCCTATGGCGAAAGCATCCATACTGCCGCTGGTCCCCATGAAAAAGGCCTGGATCAAATCCCGAAAGTAGCCCAGGATCCGGCTCAAAAAGGTGGGCGCAGCGACTGCAAAAGTCGACCTCACTAGTCTTCGATCCTGGTCTTTCTGCTCCATTATCATTCTTCAGTTTGAGTTTTCAGCCGGAGACATAGAAATCAAGGTTTTCTGTTTATGTCCTGACCGACTGCTCAGGCATCTTCTGAAGCATGCCTCCATTCTATGCTCTGCTGTCTCCTCATGGCAATCCATTTCTGATTCATCAATCTAAAAATGTTGACTTTAAAGGAGATATATCATATCATACAACTTTCACAAAGGAGAGAGAAATGGCCCATCTCAAATCAGCCGTACGACAGTGGAGGCGAAATCTACGCAGGAGCGCGATAAACAAGATGAACAAATCCACTCTGCGCAAACAGATCAAAAAATTAAGAGAAGCCATCCAGAATAAGGATAAGGAAGCCGCCCAGGCACTTCTCCCTCCCACATTCTCCCTCATCGATAAGTCCGTTAAAAAGGGAGCCATCCACGAAAATAAAGGCAACAGATACAAATCGAGGCTTAGCCACCAAGTCGAAATGATCACCTCTCCTCCCTCTAAGTAGCCTTTTCTCTTCCCCGAGAACGGCAATAATCAAAGAGGAAAGTCTCCAGAAGTGTCTTGGGGTTTGAGTCCGATGTTTTCATCTTTATATCCACTTCTTCCAGCTCATTCAGGATATGATGCAAATCCTGCATGGAGAACATATCCACTAAAGAAAAGAACTCTTTGAACTTGGCGGAATAGAAATCTCCAAACTTTTCCTGGATTTGGGGCCGCAACTCCTTGAATATCGATTTTCTATCTGTATTTTTCTCTTTCATCAAGAGCTTGGCCAATAAGATATCCCGGAAAAATCTGACCACCGAGCCAAGGATGTAGACAGGCTTAATCTCTTCCCTGAAGAGGCTGCTCAGGATAAGAAGGCACTGTTCAAAATCAGCTCTGGCCAGGCTATCAGATATCTCCCACTCAAAAAAGCTTTTTACCCATCCAGAGATTTGGTTCACATCATCCAGCTCGACGATCGTCTTCTCACCGCTGAAGGTTATAAGCTTTTCCACCTCGTTGTTGATCTGGCGGAGGTCATTTCCTGTAAGCTCCTCAAGCCTTCTTATTGCTTCGGGCGTGGCTGATTTTCCTTGAGACGAAAACTTTTTCGCCATCCAGGCATAGAGCTGCCTATCCTTCAAAGGCCTCAATTCCCTGGATTGCACCAGGGATGAGGGGAGTGATTTGAAAAACTTGAATAGGGAGCTGTTTTTTCTTATCTTTCCTGAAAAGACGATGACAAAGAGAGTCCTCGATGAAGGAGAAGAAAAATAATCCTCCAATATTTTCTGATTGAGGGAAGAGAGGTTTTCACTTTTTCCTTTTGAGCCTTCAACCACGATGATTCGCCAAGGAGAAAGAAAAAAGGGAATGGTCCGAGCCAGGTCGATGATTTCGGCCCAGGAACTCTCATCCAGGTTGAACCTTTCTACGTTATATTCCTGGACTTCCTTCGTGATCAAGGCTTCTCTTAACTCGTCGATGAACTGGAAGGCAAGGAAAGTCTCCTCCCCGTATAAAAAATAACAAGGGACAAGAGACTCTTCGTTGATCTCCCGGTTCAGAAAGAAACTGTGCACCCCCTAAAATCCCTCCAGGATGTTGGTCACCAAGCTCCGGGCGAATTTTTCGGCGATCTTATCCAAAGCTTCTGATTCCACAGTCTCAAAATCCAGCCCTTCTGGCACTTCGTATTCCTCGTGGTAACGAAAATTGGGGTTGGAGAAAATAACCTTCTTGGTGACAAGGTCTTTCAAAGTTATCCTGGTGACAACAATAATATTGTAGCGGTCAGCCGAAGCATCCCTGGCAAAAGCAATCGGTGTCGCTCTGAAGTCGACGATCTCCCCGATCAGAACGGCCTCAGCGCTCTGCATATCCTCCACGATCTCAACTTTCCCTCTGGCTACGAGTTCATCGATCACGCTGTGGGTCAACTTCAGGTCCAGCTCAAAGCGCGTGGTCAAATTTTTAAACATCGGAACGCTGACTCTCTTTATATGAGGGGGGAGAAAGCTTCCTGTGCCCCGGAGATGATAGCCGCACTGGACAAGAAACAGGCAAGCCAGAAATAACACAATTGCTTTTCTCATGCAAATTCCGGAAAAATCTATACCACTATGTTAATCAACTTATTCTTGACGTGAATGATTTTCCTTGGCTCCCTGTCCCCAACGATAGCTTGTATCCGGTTCAAAGCAAGCGCCCTTTCTTTGACTTCCTCTTCGGATGAATCCCTCTCTATCTCAAATTTATCCCTTAGCTTCCCGTTGACCTGGACGACAACAGTGACTCTTTCCTCACTGGCAAGCACAGGGTCAAACGAAAGCCAGGGAGTCCGGAAGAGGAAGTCCTCGTGGCCGGTCCTCTCCCAAAGCTCTTCGCAGATGTGAGGAGCGAAAGGGGAAAGAAGCAGAGTGAGGCTTTCTATCCCTCTTTATCTGGTTATAAAATTCCATCAAAGAGCTGATAGCGGTGTTCAAATGGTATCTTATCTCGATATCTTCGCTGACTTTTCTTATGGTCTGGTGCATCTTGATCCTCAGCATCTTCGCTTCTTCTCCCATCTCTCCCTCTGGGGAAGCAGCTTTTTCCTTGAAAAGATCGTGGTTTTCATGCACGATCGCCCAAAGGCGATTCAAGAATCTGAAGCATCCCTCTATCCCTTCATCATTCCAGATGAACTCTTTCTCCGGAGGCGAGGCAAAGAGAATAAAAAGCCTCAGAGTGTCAGCCCCGAATTTCTCAACCATGTCATCGGGATCGACCACGTTCCCCTTTGATTTGGACATCTTGGCCCCGTCCTTGACCACCATGCCTTGAGCCAGCAGCCGGGGAAAAGGCTCATCGACCGCGGTCAAGCCGAAATCCCTGAAAAACTTGCAGAAAAAGCGGGCATAGATCAGGTGGAGGATGGCATGCTCTACACCCCCGATATAGAGGTCAACCGGCAGCCAGTAATCCGCATTCTGGGGATTGAAAGGCAGCTTTTCTTCATGGGCTGAGGTGTAACGGAAGTAATACCAGGAGGAATCAAAGAAAGTATCCATGGTGTCCGTCTCCCGCCTGGCTTCGCCCTTGCATCGGGGGCAGGTGGTCTTGATAAAACTCTCCACATTCTCAAGAGGGGATCCCTCTTCGCCGGTAAACTCCACTTCAGGGGGGAGAACGACGGGCAGGTCCGAATAGGGAACTCCGACGATCCCGCATTTCTGACAGTAGACGATGGGGATCGGCGTCCCCCAGTAGCGCTGCCGCGAAATCCCCCAGTCTCGGAGGCGGTAGAGCACGCTTTTCCTGCCAAAATTGTTTTCATCGGCATGCCGGGCCATCGCCTCCATCGCCTCTTCACTCTTCAGGCCGGAAAAGGGCCCGGAGTTGACGAGCACTCCGTAGCCTTCAAAAGCCTCATCAAGCTCCCCTTTGGGAGATTCCCCCTCGGGAACGATGACTTCCAAAATGGGCAGGGAGTATTTCTGGGCAAACTCAAAATCCCGCTGGTCATGGGCGGGCACGGCCATGATAGCCCCGGTCCCGTATTCCATCAAAACATAATTCGAGATCCATACCGGTATTTCCTTGCCGTTGTAAGGATTGATGGCTTTTTTACCGGTGTCGACACCTTCCTTCTCCAAATCTCCGAGGTCCTTCCTGAAACGCATGGCCTCGACGTTTCTTTCTATCCAAGCACTCAACCTCTCTTTTTCTGCGGAGTCGGCGATCAACTCCTGACTGAGGGGATGTTCAGGCGAAAGAGCGATAAAAGTCGCGCCGTAGATAGTGTCGACCCTGGTGGTGAAAACCTCGATGGACCGAGAATGATCCGAAAGAGGAAAAGTGACATGAGCTCCTGTGCTCCTCCCGATCCAGTTCTTCTGCATGAGAAGGACATGCTCAGGCCATTTTTCCAGAAGCTCATGGCCGGAGAGCAGTTCTTCCCCGTAATCGGTTATCTTCAAGAACCACTGCTCCATCTTTTTTTGTTTGACCAGGGAATCACACCGCCAGCATCGGTCCGCGATGACCTGTTCGTTGGCCAGGACAGTCTGGCACTGCGGACACCAGTTCACCCAGCTCTCCTTGCGGTAGGCCAAGCCACGGTCAAACATCTTCAGGAAAATCCATTGGTTCCACTTGTAGTACTCCGGTAAGCAGGTATTCACTTCCCTCGACCAGTCATAGGAGAACCCCATCCGTTTTAGCTGGCCTCTCATATGGTCAATGTTATCCAGAGTCCACTTTTGGGGGTGAATTCCCTCCGTGATGGCCGCATTCTCGGCCGGCATTCCCAGAGCATCCCAGCCGATGGGGTGGATGACGTTAAATCCCTTCATGAACATGTAGCGAGAGATGACATCTCCGATCGTGTAATTCCTGACCTGCCCCATGTGTATTCGTCCCGAGGGATAGGGATACATCTCGAGGCAGTAATACTTGGTCTTTTGAGGGTCTTCACAGGACTGAAATGTCCCTTCCTTCTCCCAGATCTTCTGCCACTTTTTTTCGATCTTCAGAAAATCATAATCATCTTTCATTTCTCGCGGTTCCTCAACTTCTTTTAAGGGGAAAAGGGAAGAGAAAGGACTTCTCTTCTGTTTTTCCACTCCAGAAATTCAATCCTAAATGTTAGATTCATTGCCTCTAAAAGTCAAGAAATCTGACCCCAAGGCAAGCATCTCCGCAACAGGGGACGTTCCCTAGAGGGACACCCTTTTGAATTTTTTATATGCAGCGAAAAAAGAGTGTCCCCGCAGGGAACATCCCCATATTGCGAAGCCCATGGCGGTAGGGGGAGGGTCTTGACCAGGATGGAGGGAGGAACCGGCGCGGCAAGTTCCCTCGGGGTCAGGGGGCTGAGGGCGGAATCCAGACCGCACAGAAATTATAAGCTTATTTGCTGCATTTACATTAGATCAGATGATTCCCCCATCACGGGAATAAAGATTCTTCCGATGCCAGCTTGACAAAAAAGCTCTTTTAGAAAAGAATTAAAAAATCATAAATTTGAGTCAGATTTCTTCCTGACCGGAGAAGGCCGGGCCTTCCGCTTTCAAAGATGACTATTCTGGATGTCACAGACCTTTCTGCTGGGTACGAGAACGGATATGTCATCACAGACATCTCCCTTTCCCTAAAACAAGGGGAATTCATCTCTATTCTCGGCCAAAACGGCTCCGGGAAAAGCACCCTGATCAAAGCTCTTCAAGGCCTTCTGAAGAACGTATCCGGACAGGTTGAGGTCGAGGGAGAAGACCTCTTCTCCCTGAATCCCAGACAGGTCGCCAAAAAAATTGCCTATGTACCCCAGATATCAGGCCTGACCTTCGAGTTCAGTGTTTCAGAGATCATACACATGGGGAGATATGCCCATCAGAGCCGGTGGAGCGGGTCTTCGAATGTTGACTCAGGGATCATTGACGAAGTCATGGACCTTACCCAGACTGCGCATCTGAAAGAAAAGAAGATCGCTCATCTCAGCGGCGGAGAACGCCAGCGGGTAATGATCGCCCGGGCCTTGGCCCAGGACACGCCGCTCCTTTTTCTGGATGAACCCAGTTCCCATCTGGACATCCATTACCAGGTCGAGATCTACCAGATACTCAAGCGACTTCAGGAAGAGAAGGGGAAAACCATCCTGACAACTGAGCATAACATAAACCTCGCTGTGCCCTATTCCCAGCTGCTCATTTTCCTCAAACAGGGCCGGATCTACGACTCAGGCCCTCCGCAACAGATGATCACCAGGGATCATATCAAAGACGTCTTCGAGGCGGATGTGGAGATAAGGGAAAACCCCCATTCCAGACTCCCGGAGATATCGCTTATCCCGAAGCCGGGAAGCCAGTCATGACACGGAAAAAGACGGCCATCGCGCTTCTCCTCATCTCCTTGAACAGCCCTGTTCTCGGAATCCAGAAAAAGATTATCAAGGATGACCTCGGTTTTAGCCTCAGGTTGAACTCACCTCCTCAGCGCATTATCTCTTTGACTCCCAATATCACAGAAATCCTCTTTGCTCTCGGCTTAGGCGATAAAGTCGTCGGCGTCACCCGCTTCTGCGATTTTCCCGATGAAGCTTTGAAAAAAGAGAAGATCGGGGGGATGGTCAACCCGAACCTGGAAAAGATAAAAGCTCTTGATCCGGACCTGATCATCGGTTTCCGAGGGAACCCTCTGAGGACACTGGAGCGTATCAGAGCCCTCCGGCTTCCTCTGTTTGTCCTCGAGATGGGAACGAATATCGAGTCCCTTTTTGTCATCATCCAGAAAGTGGGAATGGTCAGCCATAGCGAGCGAAAGGCGGAGGCCCTCATCCAATCCTTGAGAGAAAGATACGAGAGCGTCCTCTCCTCTCTGCGGGAGGTCAAGCATGAGCCGAAAGTCTTCCTCTCCCTCCATGGCGCGGGCTTCTGGACCTGCGGAAAGCAAAGCTTCCTCCATGACCTTATCCTGAAGGCAAAGGGAGTGAACATCGCCGGCCGCATTTCCAGGAAATGGCTCAATTTCAACCGGGAACAGCTTATCCATGAAAACCCGGAGGTGATCATCGTTCTTTCCAAATCTGAGGAAGATTTCTCGAAAACCAGAGACTGGATAAAAAGCGAGGCTCATCTGGAAGGGATACAAGCAGTCCTATCCGACAGGATATACTTTTTAGACGAAAACCTGGCCACAAGACCTGGCCCCCGTCTCGTGGATGCGTTCGAAGCGCTGGCACGCCTTCTCCATCCCCGATGCTTCGAAAGGGGACTATGAGACTGAATTCAAAAAGACGGATTCTCCTCTCGGGTCTGCTTTTTCTTTTTATCCTGGGCTTCCTTCTCTCTCTCCTCGAGGGACCCGTGGAGACCGATCTGGGGGACCTGTTTGGCTTTGTGTTCCGAGGCCAAGGCGACGAAAACCTCAAAACGATTCTCCTTGACCTCAGACTGTCTCGCGCACTCCTGGCTTTTCTGGTCGGCGCCAGCCTCTCCCTCTCAGGGGCAATCCTCCAGGGCTACTTCCAGAATCCCATGGCTGGGCCGTTTGTGGTCGGCGTTTCCTCCGGCGCCTCCTTTGGTGCAGTTCTCTGTATTTACCTCGGTTGGAATATCTCATTTCTCGGGCTCTCTCTCCAGAGCCTGTTTGCTTTCGCCTCCGGATTCAGCATCGTCTTCCTTGTCTATCTTCTCTCTCAGAGAAAAGGAGTTTTCAAGGTGGAAACACTGCTTCTGACAGGGATTGCTGCCGGCGCCCTGGCCTCGGCCCTGACATCCTTTTTGATCTTCTTCAAATCAGAATCATACGAACAGGCCGTCTTCTGGCTCCTGGGCAGCTTTCAACTCGCCGACTGGAAACAGATCGCTGCGGTGCTCCCCTACTTTCTGGCCTGTTTTATCGTGGCTCAGTGGCTGGCCAAGGACATGAACCTCCTTGTTCAAGGAGATGACACCGCTCAAGCCCTCGGCTGCCCGGTGAAGCGGGTGAGAAAAACCTTCCTGATTCTATCCACCCTGCTTGCGGCCTCTTCGGTTTCCGTCTGCGGAATCATCGGATTCATCGGGCTGGTCGTGCCCCACTGGGTTCGCATCCTCATCGGACCTGACCACAGGCATCTTTTCTTTTTTTCTTCCTTAACAGGAGGCGTCTTCCTCATCTATTCAGACCTCCTGGCCCGCACTTTCCTTTTTCCCACCGAACTGCCAATCGGGATAATCACTGCCGCCGTGGGGGCTCCCTTTTTCATCTATCTGCTGAGCCAGCGACGCTAAAAAGCTCTTCTTGCCCGGCCTTCGCTCGAAATGCTAAAATGATTCCTTCCGATGAAATTTTTCTTTATCCACGACTACAGGCATAGATACAGGTATTTCTCCTCCGACCCGGTCAGCCAGATCCAGATCAAAACCTCGCGCTGGAAAGAATTCTGGGAACTGGCTAAAAAAAAGCTGATGCTTCTGCCTCAAAGAATCCTCAGGCAGGAGCAGGCCTTCGGAAAAATCCTGAAATTCAATGAGGATAAGATACAGATATTCTATTCCGGCAAGCCTGATAACAAAAAGATAAAAACCAGGTTTTACTTCTTCCTCCAAAGGCAGAGGACCAAACACATACTCCTGCTGGTCGGAGAGAGTCTCCTTCTTCCCATAAGCGGATTGGCTGCCTTCCTTCCCGGCCCGAATGTCTTCTTCGGTGTCCTGGCTCTACTGATGATCACTCACTGGCAGGCTCTGAGAGGCATCAACAGAACTCTCAAAAAAAAATTTGAGTTTATTCCATCACCCCTGTTGAGCGAATGGGAGCAGGCCCAGGAATCCAAAAAAGAAGAGAGTTATCCTCCTATTTTCAAAAAAATCGAGAACGAATACAATCTCGTCGAGATCCGCAAAGTCCTCTGGAAATAGCCTCTTATCACCTTCCATTTGACAAACTCAGGCTTTTAGTTTATCTATGTAGTTACCATGTCGCTGACCCTAAACCAATTTTTGTTCCTCGTCATCACTATTGCCGTTGTCGTATTCGTCACTTTTCTTGTCACTCTCATCCTCCAGCTCCGAAGGACAGCCAAAGAAGGGGAAGATACGCTCGTTGAGGTTCGAGAGCTCGTCCGGAATTTGAGGGAGACGGACAAGAGACTCAAGGAAAAAATGGACGACATAAGCCTTACGATCGAGGCCACCAAAAAAACAGCGCTCGGACTCTCAGAAATAACCTGGTTCTTGACATCAAAGGTCGTCAGACCCTCTTCCAAATACTGGCCTCTCTTGTTTCCCCTTCTTCGTTTTGGTTGGCGGCAAATAAAGAAAAGAAGAAAGGAGAGAAAAAATGGCAGATAATAAGAATTCATGTTTTCTGGAAGCAGCTGTATCGTTCCTGATCGGTACAGCCACAGGATTCGTCCTGGGCGTTCTTTTCGCACCAGCAAGCGGAGCGGAAACACGCAAAAAAATCCAGGAAGGCGCAGTCAAAACCGGAGAGAAAAAGCCATATCCGTCGTCAAACAGAAAACCGCCGAAGGGATCGACACCATAAAGGATTTTGTCGAGAAGAAGAAATCAGAGATCTTGAAGAAGCCAGCAGAGTCTGAGCCAACAAAAAAATAAGTCGCATCCGCCCCAGAATAGCTATTTTCCACAGAACAAAACCGATACATCCATAAAAATTTAAGCAACTTTGAAATGGCAAAAACAACCATAACCGAAATAAGAGCCAGAGAGGTGCTGGACTCAAGAGGAAATCCCACGGTCAGCACCAAAGTCTTCCTTGAATCCGGGGCCTTGGGCGTGGCTGCCGTTCCTTCAGGAGCTTCTACTGGTACCCACGAAGCCCTGGAATTGAGAGATGGGGACTCCTCTCGCTATTTGGGAAAAGGCGTTCTGAAAGCCGTCGCCAACGTGAATGAGATCATTGCTCCCGAAATAAAAGGCATGGATGCTCAAGAACAAGAGGAAATAGACAAGCGGCTTATTCAGCTTGACGGAACGCCTTCAAAACAAAGATTGGGAGCCAATGCTATCCTCTCCGTGTCCATGGCTGTGGCTCAAGCATCCTCCAAGGCTTTTGACTCGCCTCTTTATCACTACCTGGGCAAAAGTCAGGAGTATCAGCTCCCCGTTCCGTTGATCAATATACTCAACGGCGGCTCCCACGCAGATAACAACGTCGATATCCAAGAATTCATGATCGCGCCTGCAGGAAGTCCTGATTTCTCTGAGGCTATCCGGATGTCCGCCGAAATCTTTCACCATTTGAAGAAGATCCTCCACAGCAAAGGATATAACACTTCCGTGGGGGACGAGGGAGGGTTCGCTCCCAACTTGAAATCCAACGAGGAGGCCATTGAATTGATCCTTTCCAGTATCAAGGCTGCTGGTTTCAAAGCCGGCCAGGACATCTTTCTCGCCTTGGACGTTGCGGCCTCCGAATTCTTCAGTGAAAACAGATACGTCTTGAAGAAATCAGATGGTTCCCAGAGAACATCAAAGGAGATGGTCCAATTTTACCAGAATCTGGTTGAAAAATACCCCATCATCTCTATCGAAGACGGCTGTGCTGAGGACGATTGGGAAGGCTGGAAACTCATGACAGAGGCTCTCGGCGAGCGAATCCAGATCGTCGGGGATGATATTTTCGTCACCAACCTGGACAGATTCAAGAAAGGCGTGGAGCAGGGGATCGGCAACTCGATCCTCATCAAGCTCAACCAGATCGGGACTCTCACCGAGACCATCGAAGCTATCAGGTATGCTCATCAGAGTGGCTATTCAGCTGTCATCTCCCACCGTTCAGGGGAGACGGAAGACACCTTTATCGACACGGGCCAGATCAAAACCGGCTCCCTGAGCCGGAGTGAAAGAGTGGCCAAATACAACAGGCTGCTGGAGATCGAGGAGGATCTGAAAGATAAGGGCAGCTATACAGGAGCTCAAGCTTTCTCCAAGTATATTTCTTGAACGGAAACAGAATTCAGGATCTGGAGCCTTTGTCAGTAATAAAACAGCATCCTTGACCTTCGTCTGAGTCATGACCGGAAAGAATCATCACTTTCGTATTTGCAGACCATGACCATAGACAAAAAGCAAAAAGAGAAATTTTTCACATCATCCGGGATAGATATCAAGCGGGTTTACACGGAAAAAGACTTTTCTGGCTTCGATACCTCTCAAGAGCTGGGCCAGCCCGGGGAATATCCGTATACAAGGGGCGTCTACCCCACTATGTACAGGGGAAAGCTGTGGACCATGCGCCAGTATGCTGGCTTCGGCACAGCTGAAGAGACCAACAAGAGATACCGCTTTCTCCTCTCCCAAGGCCAGACAGGGATAAGCGTTGCCTTTGACCTGCCCACTCAACTGGGCCTGGACTCGGACCATCCTCTCTCCCAAGGGGAAGTGGGAAAGGTCGGTGTGGCCATCGACTCCCTCGAGGATATGGAAACCCTTTTCATGAATATTCCCCTGGACAAGATCAGCGTCTCTATGACCATCAACTCCACAGCTGCGATTATTCTGGCCATGTACCTCGTCCTGGCTGAAAAAAAAGGAATCCAATGGACCAAACTCTCCGGCACTATCCAGAACGACGTCCTTAAAGAATACATTGCCCGGGGAACGTACATCTATCCTCCTCAGGCATCCTTGAAGATCATCACCGACATCCTTGCCTTCTGCCATAAGAACGTTCCCAACTGGAACACAATGAGCATCAGCGGCTACCACATCAGAGAGGCGGGCGCAACTGCTGTCCAGGAGCTCGCTTTTACCCTGGCCAATGCGCTGACCTATGTCGAGGCCGCCATGAAGTCAGGGCTCGACATAGACACCTTCGCCCCCCGCCTTTCCTTTTTTCTTGCCTGCCACAACAACTTTTTCGAGGAAATCGCGAAATTCAGAGCAGCAAGACGTTTGTGGGCTAGACTGATGAAACAGAAATTCAAGGTAAAAAATCCCCTCGCCTGGAAATTCAGGTTCCATACCCAGACAAGTGGAGTGACTCTCCTCGCCCAGCAACCAGACAACAATGTCGTCCGGGTAGCTCTTCAGGCTCTGGCCGCAGTTTTGGGCGGCACACAATCCCTCCACACCAATTCCAGAGATGAGGCACTGGCGCTTCCGAGTGAGGAATCAGCCCAAATAGCCCTCAGGACTCAACAGATTATCGCCTATGAAAGCGGCGTGACAAACACTGTCGACCCGATGGGAGGTTCTTTTTACATTGAGAGCCTGACTAACCAGATCGAAAAAAAAGTCCAGGAATATCTCAGAAAAATCGAAGAGCTGGGAGGAATGCTCACCGCCATTGAAAAAGGATTCATCCAGAAAGAGATTCAAGAAAGCGCCTACAGGTATCAAAAGCAGGTAGAAAGCAAAAAAGAGATCGTCGTTGGACTGAACGAATTCCAGAACAAAGAAGAGCAAATCCGCTTCAGCCTCTATTCTCCACCTGAAAGAATCGAGAAAACTCAAGTCAAAAAGCTCCTTTTCTTTAAGGAAAAACGGTCAGACAAACAGGTCAAAACCCGGCTGGAGGCATTAAGAAAAGCCGTGGAATCCGAAGAAAACCTCATCCCTCCCATTATCGAGGCCGTTAAAGCCAAAGCGACTCTGGGCGAGATTTCCTCCCTTCTCAAAGATATCTACGGGGCCTTTCAGGAAACAGTCACTCTCTGACTCTTCTTATCCTCTCTGGAGCATATCCATTCTCTGGAACCCGAACTTCTGAAATAATCAGGAGAGCTCTAGAGGAGGCACTTTTTTTCAAGACAGGAAAGGTCAGGGTCGAAGTTGAGCAAGCAGGCGCTCCGGCCTGCAGGCGAAAAAACACACCGAATCCACACTTTGTCCTCCACCATGGAATGGAAAATGCTCCCAGCTCCGGAATAATATTGACTTTCTAACGGGGCGAATCTAAGATAGGCAGGTGAAAATTCGCTGCTTTGACTCTCTCGACAGGCAGAACTACCCTGAAAGGAATCCGCCATAGCCATTCGTCCGATGTCTTTCCCTTTTCTTTTTCTCGCCCTTTCCCTGGCAATTGGCATCCTGTTTTCCTCTTTCCTCTCCTTTTCCCTTCTCAGCTGGATCCTGTCTTTGCTGGCTACTCTTGCCTGTGCCTGGCTGTTCTTCTCTGTCAGGAAAGAGAACATAAGCTTCGCTTTCATCCTCCTGGCCACTTTTTTCATCGGCGCCAGCCTGCACACTCTTGCTGACAGGGATTTTGAGGACAACTCTTTGCGCAGGCTGGGATTCCCCTCTTATGCTGATTTTTACGGAAAGCTGTATAAATCTCCCTCCCGCGGTCTCGACAGGGATTTCCTTTACTTGAAAGTGGAAAGGGTCTCTTATCAAAATGAAGAGCTCAAGGTGAGGGGGAATATCAGGATCACCGTCCCCCATTCGTCAGAATTTCCTTTGCCTTCTGATCTCATCTCCCAGGATGAGGTCAAGGTTTCAGCCCGTCTTCTCCCCCAAAAGGGCTTTCAAAACTTCGGCATGTTCTCGATGACATCCTACCTCAAAGGACTGCACATCCACCACCGCGCCATCGCCAAAAGTCCTCTCCTCGTCGAGAAATTGAAACCCGGGAAAAAATACTCTCCTCTGCGGCTCCTCTCCACCCTCAGGCTGAACCTTCAGCAGAGGATAGAAGAACACTTTCCGGCCTCCGGTGAGCGCCCGATCTCTGCCCGAGGAGCCGTCCTCGAAGCCCTGCTCCTGGGTGAAAGAGGAAGGATGGACCCTCCCGTCACTCAATCCCTCCAGAAATCAGGAATCTACCATCTTTTTGCCATATCCGGGGCCCATATCGCCATCATTTCTTTTTTCCTCTTTTCCTTTTTCAGGCTGGTGCGAATTCCCACCCGGATTTCTTACCTGCTGGTGATGGCCTTTCTCCTGTTTTATGCCTTCCTGGTGGAAGGGAGACCGTCTGTCATGAGAGCTACGATCATGACCCTCGCTTTTCTCCTCGGCAAGCTTATCTGGAGAAACGTCAATCTCATCAACACGATCTCCATCAGTGCCTTCATCCTGCTTTTTTTGAATCCCTTCAGCCTCTTTAACCTGGGATTCCAGCTGACCTTCTCCCCTGACTGCCCAGCTCGGTGTTTTACCCTTTGTGGCCAGCGCATTCAACAGAGTGACCTTCTCCTCTCTCCTCCTGAATTTTGCCGCCCTGCCTCTTGTCGCCCTGATCATGGCTTCAGGCTACATCTTTCTTCCCCTCTCGCTCCTCAGCCCCGTTCTCGCCCAAACCCTGGTGAAGGGAATAGACTTTCTTATCGGCCTTCTCATCCGCAGCTCACATCTCCTATTTCCTCTTTCTCTACCTTTTTCTCCTTCCTTCGAGGATAAAAAGGCAGAAATTGATCCTGTCCCTCTGTTTTCTGGGATTCTTTCTCTTGCTGATCACACATCCCTTTCCTCCATTATCTCAGAATCTCAAATTGACCTTCATCGATGTCGGCCAAGGAGAGTCGATTCTCGTCGAATTTCCCGGTCAGAGAAAAATGCTTATCGACGGAGGCGGATTCCCGGAAGGGAGCTTTGATATCGGAGAAAGTATTGTTTCCCCTTTTCTGTGGAAGAAAGGGATAAAGAAAATCGACTACTTGGTCCTGACCCATGCTCATCCTGACCATCTCAACGGCTTGAAAGCCGTCTCTAAGAACTTTAAGATAAGGGAATTCTGGGAAGCCTTCAGCCCTGGGGAGAACGAAGATTACACAGAATTCAAGAAAATGCTCGCCGGCTCGGTGAGTTCCAGGAGGTTCTTTCGGGGCGATTCGCAACAGGTTAAAAATGTCAGGATCGAAGCTCTCCATCCCGAACGGGGTGAGCTGATCGTCTCCCTAGTCCGCAACGACGACTCGCTCGTCCTCAGGCTCACCTACGGGCAAATCTCTTTTCTTCTTCCGGGTGACATCGGCATTCATTCCGAGGAAGAAATCATGGAAAATTTCAAGGATATCCAGAGCCAGGTTCTCAAGTCTCCGCATCACGGAAGTCTCTCCTCGAGTTCTGAAGGCTTCCTTTTGAGGGTATCCCCCAGAATTGTGGTCATCTCCGCAGGAGAGGGAAACGTCTATGGGTTTCCTAACCCGGAAGTCTTGAAAAGATATGGTGATATAGGGGCTAAAGTCTACCGGACGGATATCCACGGGGCCGTTGAAATCTCCACAAACGGGAAGAAAATATCCGTCCGGACAGCAGCCGAAGGTTCAAAAAACTAGCAGATTCCTTGTTTTAACGTAAAAGGGGTCAGGGCTCGACTTTAGACATTGCGTAAATACAACGCATGACCATGGTTCGTCAACATTGGTTTGAGCAAAGCGAGGATATAGTTACATGCTGAACTTCCTAAAAAGGCTTGGCCTTAACATTAATCAAAATGTCTAAAGTCGAGCTCTGACCCTCTTCCTACAACGCTCTTCATCGGATAAAAAGAAAAAAATCGAGCCAAAAAAATGCCCCGTTTCCTGATGAGGGCGAATCATCTTTCACGGTGATAGAGGAGCAAAAAAAATCACTCCAAAAATCCTCCTTAAAGGCGATTTACATAGTGACTCAACTGAATTATTTTATGTTCGAGGCACAAATTAAATGCTTAACAATGAAATAAAAGGACGGTTCTTGAACCCCAGCCATCATAATCCCTTTTCCCTCCTATCCTTCCCGGTTCAAGAACCGTCCCTCAAACTCGAGATAAACCTCTTCTCGCCTGATTGACACAGGAATCCATACCATATATAATAAGCCCCAGAGAAAAGGAAAAAATGAAACTTAAAAAGTTCATTGCAGGCGTTTCTCTCCCTCTATTCCTTTCCTCTTTCCTCTTCTCCCAGAACCTGGTTGAATTGGCCAAAAAGGAAAGAGAACGAAGGGCCATGCTCAGAGGCAAGAAATTCGCAGTTGTCACCAATGCTGACCTGGGAAAGGTGAGAAAAAGACCTGCCCTCTCCATTTCCAGATTAGAAGCCGCCGGCAGCACTCAAGTCCCCGCAGACATGTCCTCCGCCCGAGACCAGGCCGAACCCGTTGAATCCGGAGACATAAGCAGCCCAGGGACTCAACAGGGCAGCAGCGTTGACCAACGGGAGCCAGGCCAGCCATCAATTGAACAGCTCGAGGCGAAGTATTACCAAGCCAGAGAATACACCGAGCTACTGACCATAAAGCTGCGCGGGCTGTGGCAGGAATTCTACAGCATGGACGATATGACAGACAGAAACAGCATCCAGAAACAGATCGCCGAGACTTCCCTCCAGATCGAGAAAGCCCAGCGAGATGAAGCTCTGGCCAAGCAGGAGATGGAGAAGGGCCGTACTCGGGTCAGAAGAAGGCCGTAAAAAAGGGATAAGGGACAGAACCCGGAGAAGCAAACTCCTCACCCCAAGCTGTGAAAAGCAGCGAATCCTCCAAAACTCTCCCTACCTGAAGTAGAGGAAGGCAATTTGGACGCCTAATTCTCTATTATCCCCGGAGCCAGCAATGACCTTAGCCGGGACATGCGTCTGGTCAGTGGTGATGGTCAAGGAAAATTTATCCTTTTCACCCAGTTTTTCTTTCTCAATTCTGTATGATTTCTCGAAGTCGCTTTTTTCCGGGATGAACTCATCCAGTATTTTTCCGTCTATCTTGAAGATGACGTTCTGTCTGTCAAGAATATCCTTCCGCACTCCTCCCCTTATGACCAGAAGGGCATCGCGACGAGGGTTGTCAATAATACAAGTGGCTTCTTGAGCCGTCCACCGCCAGCGCTTCAGCTGAGTATCAGCGTCTATCTCAAAGCCATACCAGCCTGTGTCGTAGATGATCTCGGGAGTGTCCGGTGGAGGAGGGAAAACCTTCAGTCTCCTTTCAAAAATTTTCTTCAGGGGATGGCCTGTCTTATCCTCGGGAAAGGAAAAGCCGATAGAGAGCCTTAAACTTTCCATCCCTTTAAATTCGGGGTCGAGTTCATCCATGAACTGCGGAATGTAGACCCTTCGCGAATAAAGGTATTCCTTACCCGGCTCCCACTGAGAGGTCGGGATTACCGGTCTATGGTTGTCATACACGATCAGGTTGCTCCCATGCCAGAAGTGGACAAACACAGCCCGATCCTGATCCATTCCCCTGAAGTCTTTCCTCAGCCTGTCCGAGAGGGGAGTTTCCGAAAAACTCACTTCCAGCTCTACGCCTTTGAGCCGAGGATCCTCCTTGCAGAAAGAGATAAGGAGAATGACCGCCAGAACCAAAAACATCCCGCTAAGCTTTTTGTTCACTCTGCTTTTTCCCCGGCCTTTAATCCTCAATCCTTGATTTTTATTTTTTCACCTACAAATATTCGCGGAATATTGTTCTCGTTCATCAGTCTGTTCAGCTCAGGAATATCTACCTCGATAATCCTGTTTATCTTGTCGATGATCGCTTTCAATTCCTCTGCACCTTTCTTGATCTGCTGGACCTGGTCTTCCGAAGGCGCGCCAGTGTATCTTCCGATGGAGCTGGCGACCATGAGAATTCTTCCCCTGACCGAAGCACGCATCCCCCTAAATCCTAAACTCGGGTCTCCCACCAGATTGATTTGAACATCGTCAATCTCCTTTGAAATAGCCTTGGTTTTCCCCAATACAGCCTCGGGGACCTCGGGAACCCTATTCAAAACTCCGAGCTGTCTATCTATCTCCCTCTTTATTCTGTTGACTGCACTACTGGCAGCCATAAGAGAAGGATTCAGCTTGAATACGGTTAAAAGAGCGTCATGCTGCTTTTTCCTGTCTTCGAAAGATATATCGATTCTCGGATCTCCTTCTATTGCAAGAATTTGAGTCATCTCCTGCTCAGCAGCTGCCAACCTTACAGTGTATTCTCCGGGCAGGGCAAAAGGCCCCCTAGCTCTGAAGCGACGGTCCTCTTCCCCCTCTGGAGGGGGTGGGGCGCTGTACCTCAAATCCCAGGTGATGCGGTTGATACCCGCCTTTTTGGCCCCCGGGATCTCTGCTATTTTCTGACCGGTGCTGTCCTCTATGGTTATCTTTACGTTCCCCTTGGCTTCCTCTTTCAGGAAGTAGCTGATCATGGCCCCAAACGGAGGGTTGGGGGCCACGAAATATTTGTGACCGAGGTTGCCCTTGTGATAGTAAGGGTTGAATATTACGGCTTGGCGGATTTTAAAGAGATGGACGGGAGAAGCCAGGACATCCTGCGCCAGCTGCTCAAGGGGTGTGATATCATCCAGGATCCAGATGCTCCGGCCGTGCGTTCCGAAGATGAGGTCATTCTCTCGCGGATGAACGGCAATGTCATCGACCGGAACGGTAGGAAAGTTCCCTTTGAACTTAATCCAATGCTTACCTCTGTCGATCGAAAAATAGGCGCCTCTCTCCGTGCCGACAAAAAGGAGGTTCGGGTTCCTGGGATGTTCCCTGATCACGTTGACAACGCTGCCATCAGGAAGGTTGCTTGAGATTTCCCTCCAGCTATCCCCATAATTTGTGGTCATGAAAACATAGGCCTTGAAATCATCATTGCGATGCCCATCCAGTGTGGCGTAAGCCGTTCCCTCCTCTTGCTGTGAAGCGACCACTCGAGTGACATACGTCCCCTCAGGCAAGCCCGGGATCTTTTCAATGACATTCTTCCAGTTCTTCCCTCCATCACGGGAGACCTGAAGGTTACCGTCATCCGTTCCTACATACAGGAGACCTTCCTTGATCGGCGACTCGGAAATGGAGGTGATATCGCCGTAGTAGGCGATCCCATCGTGACGGGAGAGAGTCTCCTCGTCAGGAAGTGCTCCCATAAGAGGAAGCTTCTCTCTATCTTTCTGTCGGGTCAGGTCGACCGAAGCCTCCCACGTTTCACCCCGATCTTTGGATATGAAAAGCCTATTCCCGCCATAATAAATTGTTTTTGGGTCATGAGGAGAGATAAGAATCGGCGAATTCCAGTTGAACCTGTAGGTCTCACTCTCATCCTCTGGCTGGGGCCTGATGGATTTACTCTCACCGCTCTTCAGGTCAAACCTGAAGAGGTTCCCGTTTTGGGATTCGGCATAGATGGTGTTGTGATCTGTGGGATCAACCTGGGTGTAAAAACCATCTCCGCCGCCGATTCTGATCCATTCTTCATTTGTGATTCCCAGGCTGTACCAGGTTGCGCTCGGCCCGCCCCAGCTGCCGTTATCCTGAAGACCACCATAGACATGATAGGGCCTGCGCATATCAAAACCGATTTCATAAAACTGGCCTAGTGGAATAGTGTTGACGAAATCCCAGGTCTGGCCGCGGTCAAAGGAAAAATATATTCCTCCATCCGAACCGAGGACGATATGGCTGGAATCACTCGGATTAATCCACATCGCATGATGGTCGCCGTGAACACCACTGACATGATCCGTGCGGAAAGTCTTGCCTCCATCCTCTGAGAAGTACATGCGGGCCCCAAGAACCCAAATCCTCTGGTCGTTATTAGGATCGATACGAATTTTACTGTAGTACATCGGCCGGGGATTGGTCGCCGACATTTTTTCCCAGGTTAAACCCTTGTCTTCGGAGCGGAAAACCCCACCTTCTTTATGCTCGATAATGGCATAGACGATACTGGGGTTGCTGCGGTAGATGTCGATACCAATGCGGCCGATGATACCAGAGGGCAAACCGTTCGTCAGCCGAACCCAAGTCTCGCCGCCATCCGTCGTCTTGAACAGGCCGCTTCCCGGGCCTCCTCCGTTAAAGCCCCAACCCCGGCGTTGCCTCTGGTAAGCGGCTGCATACAGGGTATCAGGACTTTCTGGGTCCATGGCCACATCGACAAAGCCCGTATTCTCATCGATGAATTGAGTATTCGTCCAGGTCCTTCCTCCATCTGTGGTCTTAAAAAGCCCTCTTTCTCTGTTGGGCCCCCAAAGATGTCCCAAAGCCGCCACATAGACTACATTCGGGTCGGTCGGATGGACGATGATTCGACCGATATGATGGGTGTCATTCAAACCCATATTTTTCCAGGACTGACCCCCATCCGTGGATTTATAGACTCCGTCTCCCCAGGAAGAACTCTGACGGTTGTTCGGCTCTCCTGTTCCTACCCAGACTATGTCCGGATTTGAGGGAGCGACCGTCACGTCACCAACGGTGCTCGTCTTCTGGTCGTCGAAAATGGGCTGCCATGTCACACCATTGTTGGTCGTTTTCCACACGCCCCCAGAAGCAGTCCCGGCATAAATGATCTTGGGATTGCTCTCTACAACAGCGAAATCATCGATCCTTCCGCCCATGTTACATGGTCCTATACATCTCCATTGGAGTCCATCCAGAATGGATTCCTGGATAAGAGGCGCAGATTCCTTCTTCACTTTCTTGGCCCCGACAAATAGGCTAAAAACCAGGCTCAAACAGATAATCAGCACAAAACGAGAGATTGGTTTTCTTCTCATTAATCCTCCTCCTTTATTGTATTGATGGATAGATATAAAGTGAAAACACTCACTTGAGTCCCAATGCCTGCCGCTATAATTAGCACAAGACCCAAGGCCCTGTCAAAAAAGATGTCGGCGAGCCTCTTCTCCTCTTTTTCTCTCTTTTTCACCGCTCTGCCTGTCGTCTGAAAAGCTGGCTCTACCGCCGGAAAGCAATCAAACCTGAAAGAGCCCCGCTCCCAGTTATCAGCGTAGGCAACATTGTCTTCGGAGGCTCGGGCAAGACGCCTCTGGTGATGAATCTGCTATCATTTCTTGTCCAGAATGGTTTAAAGCCTGCTCTGATCAGCCGCGGGTACAAAGGAAAATGGGAAAGGACCGGAGGAGTTCTCTCGGATGGAAAAACCATCAAGGGAAGCTGGCAAGATTCAGGTGACGAGGCCTATTTGGTGGCCTCTAATATCCCCCAGTCCGGAGTATTCGTCGGCAAAGACCGACTCGCTTCCTGCCGAACGGCCAGAGATGCGGGGTTTGAAACCGCCGTCCTGGATGATGGCTTTCAACATCTCCGTCTTCAGCGGGATTTAGATATCGTCCTGTTCGACCCGGCTGAAAAAATTGCGCTCCGAGAACCTCTATCCTCCCTGAAAAGGGCTTCCATCATCCTGGTCGAAAAAAAGACAGGAGTCGATGCGAAAGCCAAACTGAAGAAAAGATTCCCTCGATCAGACATCTTTGAATATGCGGTCCAAAACGCAGGCTTCTTCAGGCTTGGCAAGAATGAACAGGAATCATAGCCCGTCCGCAACGATTTTTCTCCCGGCTTCAAGAAGAGGGCATCCGGCCGGTATGCCTGTTGAAGTTCCCTGACCACCATCCCTATCCCGCTTCCTCTGCGAGAAGCATTCTGGAGAAATTCCGCCGCGCCCACGCCGAAGCTTTGATCACGACTGAAAAAGATGCGGTCAAGATTCGGGATGATAAGGATCTTGCCCGCCTCCCAGTGTATTACTTAAAGATCGCCCTGGAGTTGGAGCGAGCATTCTATCTGAATATCTCCTCTTTTCTAGAGAGAATAAAGCGATAATCAACCATGGCACGCTTCAAAGACTATCCAGAGTATTTGGCATTTCAAATATTGAAGGGTTTGATCTTCCTCCTGCCCAGAAAACTCTGCCTTTTCGCCGGAAAAATCCTAGGATTGACCTTATATTACTTAGACAGGAGACACCGCCGCATTGTTCGCTCCAACCTGAAAATAGCTTTTGGAAAAGAACTCCCGCCGAATAAGCTCAAAAAAATCGCTAGAGGCTCATTCAAGCATTTCGGCAGCGTGTTCATGGATATCATCAAGTTCCCCCAATTGAATGAAAAGAAAAAGAGCCAGTTGATCCAGGTTGAAGGAGAGGAGCATCTCCGCAGCGCCCTCCGAAAAAACAAAGGAGTGATAACCTTTTCGGCTCATTTCGGAAGCTGGGAGATCATTCAGTATTTTATATCTCAAATAGGGAAATTCACAGTGATCGCCCGGGCTCTGGATAACAAGCTCCTGGAGAAGGAGCTCCTCAAGCTCAGAACCAGGCATGGCTCCAGAGTCATCTACAAGCACCAGGCCACGAGACAGATCCTGAAATCCCTCAGGGAAAAAGAGATTGTCGGTTTTCTGATCGATCAGAATGTCCAAAAACACCAGGCTGTCTTTATCGACTTTTTCGGAAAAAGAGCCGCCACCACCCCCGTCCTCGCCGTGTTTCTGCTTAAAACTGGGGCACCTCTTGTCCCCTTTTTCTGCTTCCCCACTTCCTCTTTTATCCATCAGATCCAATTTCTCAAACCTCTTGAAATAGAACAGGAAGGAGACTATGACCAGCAAGTGTTGAAAATAACCCAGTTATGCACTAAGATTATAGAAGCTCAAATAAGAAAAAACCCTGAACACTGGTTCTGGCTGCATGACCGATGGAGGACGCGGCCAGACGATGAAAAGGAGGATTGACTGCAAATCCAGCTTAATCTTGATATTAAGGGAGGAAAAACATGAGAATCGGGATAGTTTTACTCCTGACCACCGGATTTCTTCTCCTGGCCGTTCATTCGTCTTCCGGGGCAACCAAGGAAGACGTGGAAAAAATATTCAAAGCAATCAAGTGGTACGGCCACGCATCCTTTGCCATCGAAGCGGATAGAGTCATCTGCATCGACCCCTGGAAAATCCCGAGCTCGGCTCCCAAAGCAGACCTGATACTCGTCACTCATTCCCATTCTGACCATCTCTCCCCGAACGATGTCAATAACCTTAAAAAGGAAGGAACCGTCATCATCTGCGCCGCCGATTGTGTTTCCCGGCTATCCGGCGACGTCAGAAGCCTGACGCCGGGGCAGGAGATGGATGTCCAGGGAATCAAGATCAAAGGAGTGCCATCTTATAATCTTTCCAAGCCTTTTCATCCCAGGGGCAACAAATGGCTCGGCTACATCGTCACTGTAGGAGGAGTCTCGGTGTACCACGCTGGCGACACGGATTTCATCCCGGAGATGAATGACCTGGGAAGAATCCACATCGCCCTCTTGCCCGTCGGAGGCCAGTACACCATGGATGCTGAGGAGGCGGCCAAGGCGGCAAACATAATTAAGGCGGACATCTCCATTCCGATGCATTACGGAGCGGGAGTGGTCGGCAGCATACAAGACGCCGAAAAATTCAAGTCGCTCTGTCAGGGAGAGGTCAGGATACTCAAAGAAACAAGATGATGAGAGCCAATAAACGCCCTTTTGATTCTATAAGACCGGTCAAGATCAAGCCGGACTACCTGGAATTCGCTGACGGATCCGCCCTTATTGAAATCGGAAAGACCAAGGTGATCGCGGCAGCATCATTAGACGAAAAAGTTCCTCCTTTCCTCAAAAACACCGGTACCGGCTGGATCACCGCCGAGTATTCCATGCTTCCCCGCTCAACAGAGAAAAGAACCATCCGAGAAAGAGTCCAGTCACGGCCCTCGGGTAGGACTCAGGAAATTCAGCGTCTGATAGGCCGTTCCCTTCGGGCGGTGACCGAGCTCAGCATCCTGGGAGAGAGGACGATCATCCTTGACTGCGATGTCATCCAGGCTGATGGAGGAACAAGGACAGCCTCGATAACAGCCGCCTGTGTGGCCCTGGCTCTCGCTTTGAAAAAGATGATGGACATGAATATCATCAAAGAGATGCCCCTCAAGCACCTTGTCAGCGCTGTCAGCGTGGGCATAGTCGAGGGAGAACCCCTCCTCGATCTCGATTACGATGAGGATGCGCGGGCGGACTTGGACATGAACCTTGTTCAGACTGAAAAAGGTCATATTGTCGAGATCCAGGCTACAGCCGAACGAAAACCCTTTTCCCGCAAGGACCTGAGTAAGCTGATGAGCCTGGCGGATAAAGGAATACAAGAGCTCATCCTCATCCAAAAGGACGTGCTCAAGAAAAAGAGCCTTCTCTTCATGGCCTACTGACTTAAAGGAAAAAATATGAAACGGATCCTGGTCACAGGCGGAGCCGGGTTTCTCGGAAGCCACCTCTGCGATTCTCTTCTGGAAAAAGGTGCGGACGTTGTCTGTGTCGATAACTTTTTCTCTGGATTCAAGGATAATATCCGGGGTCACTTTTCCCACCCTTATTTTGAACTGATCCGGCATGATATCATCCATCCTCTTTTTCTGGAAGTCGATCAAATCTACCACCTCGCTTGTCCTGCCTCCCCGATCCACTACCAGCTCAATGCCATAAAAACCGTGAAAACCAACGTCATGGGCACCATCAATATGCTGGGCCTGGCCAAGAGGATAAAAGCCCGCATTCTTCTGGCCTCGTCCTCGGAAATATACGGCGACGCAACGGTCCATCCCCAACCCGAAAGCTACTGGGGAAACGTCAATCCCATCGGCATCAGGGCCTGTTACGACGAGGGCAAAAGAGTCGCGGAGACATTGATGATGGACTATCACCGCCAGAATAAAGTCGACATCAAGATTGCCCGCATATTCAACACCTACGGTCCGCGGATGGCCGTGAATGACGGCAGAGCCATCAGCAACTTTGTCACCCAGGCATTGAGAGGCGAACCCTTGACCGTTCACGGAGATGGTAGTCAGACCCGATCCTTCTGCTATGTTTCCGACCTCATCCAGGCTCTCCTGGCCCTTATGGGAACTGAAGACTTCACCGGACCTGTAAACCTGGGAAATCCCGAAGAACACACGCTCCTCGAGGTCGCGGAGAAGATCATCAAGCTCACCAAAAGCGCCTCCGGAATCGTCCATAAACCTCTGCCTGCGGACGATCCCGTTCGAAGACGCCCGGATATCTTTTTGGCCAATAAAACGCTTTCCTGGACGCCTCAGGTCAAACTGGATGAGGGCCTGGAGAAAACCATCGCCTACTTCAAAGACAAGCTTCAAGCTTGAAGAAGAAGGCGGTCTCGCTTTTTTTCACGGATAACAAAGGGCATTCCAACAGCGGGAGAACCTTCCTGATATCATCCTCCGTGCCGCTTTAACATATAGCAAAAAAAGTATTCCAAAAAAACAGACAAGTCATTATAATTATGGCTCAAACAATATCTCAAATCGGCTTTAAGAAGCATTGATCCAAGGAGGCTATGATGGAAATCATACCAACCCTTATCATAATAGGCATCATACTTGTCGTCATAATCCTTGTTTCGGCCCTGATCGCCAAGCAGTACCGCAAAGTCGGCCCCAACGAAGTCCTTATCATTTCAGGAGGGCGGAAAAGAGCCATCATCGAACCGGATGGCACCAAAAGAAAGATCGGCTACCGCTATCGCCTCGGCGGCGGCACGTTTGTCATTCCCTTCCTTGAAGCTGTTAACATCCTCCCCATGGAGGTCATAACTCTGACCATTAAGACTCCTGAGGTTCTGACTCACGGAGGAGTCCCGATCATGGCTGAGGCCACTGCCCAGGTCAAGATCGACTCTTCAGACCATTCCATTCGTCTTGCAGCCGAACAGTTCTTAGGTCTGGGCAAAGAAGGCATCAGGGACGTCTCCATGACCATCCTCGAGGGGAAGACGAGAGAGGTCATCGGCACCATGACGGTTGAGCAGATCTACAGAGGAAGACATGAGTTTTCAGGTAAGGTCACTGAAGCCACCCGAAAGGATTTCGCCAAGATGGGTCTGACCATGATGTCCTTTGCTCTGAAGGACATCAGCGACACCCAGGGGTATCTGGATGCGCTGGGGAAGCCCGAGATCGCGGCAGCCAAACGCGACGCAACCATCGCCGAAGCCGAAACAGAGAAGGAAGCCATAATCAAATCCTCCCATGCAAGGAAGGAAGGAGAAGTGGCCCGCCTGGCAGCAGAAGCTCTCATCGCCAAGGCCCAGTGGGAAAACGAGGCAAAAAAAGCCGAATCCCAGGTTCTGGTCAACCAGAAAAAAGCCCAATCCGACCTCTCCTATGAACTGGAGCGCTTCCGCATCAGCCAGGAGCTCAAGAAGGAAGAAGCCAAGGCCAAGCTCATCGAAAAAGGTGAAGCGATAAAAATCGAAGAGCTGGAGATCGCCCGCAGACAAAAAGAACTGGAGTCCAGTGTGATCAAGCCCGCCGACGCCAGGAAGTACCAGCTCAAAGCCGAAGCCGAAGCTGAAGAATACCGTATTCTGACCGAAGCCAAAGGCAAGGCAGAGGCCACCAAGCTCGAAGGCGTGGCTGAAGCGGAGAAGCTCAAACAGACTGGCACAGCCGAAGCGGAATCCATGCTCAAAAAGGCTCAGGCCTGGGAGAAATACAACGATGCCGCCCTCTTCGAATCCTACATGAAAATCCTCCCCGAACTGGCAAAGTCTGTATCCGAGCCCCTCTCCAAAGTGGACAAGATCGTCATGGTCAGCGGCGACAAAGGGTTGGGCACATCAAAGCTGACTTCCCAGGTCGCCGAAGTCCTGGCTCAGATGCCCGAAGTCGTGAAGTCCTTGACCGGCGTTGACCTGAAGAAATACCTCAAAGACAAACTCACTCCTGAAAAGAAAGAAGAAGAAGAAAAATAATCTTCTCTAGAGAGTAGGTTGACCATGATCTCAGATAAAGCGAGTCAAATCGGCACATCCCCAACGCTCAAGATCTCCGCCAAGGCCAAGTCTATGAAGGATGAGGGAATTGACATCGTGGACCTCAGCATCGGTGAGCCAGATTTTTTCACTCCTGACAACGTGAAAGAAGCCGGCATCAAGGCCATCAAAGACAATATAACCAGATACACGCCCAACGAAGGAATCCCGGCTCTCAAGCAGGCCATCATCAACAGGCTGAAAGAAGACTTCGGTCTTTCCTACACCATAGATGAAGTTATCATCTCCCCTGGAGCAAAGAGCTGCCTTTACCATCTTTTCCAGGCACTGATCGATGAGGGCGATGAGGTCATCATCCCTGCTCCGTACTGGGTGACCTATCCTCATTCAGTTTCCCTGGCCCAGGGAAAAGCCATCATCATCCCCACCAAGGAGGAGAACGGGTTCATCCTCACCCCTGACCAGCTCAAGGCTACCATCTCACCGGCCACCAAGGCCATTATCCTCAACAACCCCTCCAATCCCACAGGAGCCGCCTACAAAAGGCATGAGCTTGAAGCCATCGCCGACATCATCCTGGATGAGGATATCTTCGTTGTGGCTGATGAGATCTATGCAAAATTCGTCTACGATGACTTCAAATTTGTGAGTTTTGCGTCTTTAGGTGAGGACGTCAAAAAGAAGACCATCGTCATTAACGGAGTTTCCAAGGCGTACTCCATGACCGGATGGAGAATCGGATACGCCGCCGGCCCCGGAGAAATCATCGGGGCCATGGGCAGAGTCCAGAGCCACACCACTTCCAACGCCTGCTCGATCTCCCAGATGGCAAGCCTGGAAGCCCTGGGCGGCCCTCAGCATGAGGTTTCCAAGATGAGATCGGAGCTGCAGAGACGACGGAACTACGCCCTGATGAGGCTCCAGACTATCCCTAAGGCATCCTGTTTCAAATCCCTGGGAGCATTCTATCTTTTCCCCAATTTCTCCTCCTATTACGATAAGGAATTCAATAACGTTCAGATCCGAAACTCTTACGGGATGGCTTACTATCTGTTGAAAGAAGCGAAGGTGGCTATCGTGCCAGGAGATGCCTTCGGTTCCGACGACTATATCCGCATCGCCTACACGACTTCCATGGAAAACCTGGAAAAGGGCATGGACAGGATCATCGAAGCGCTCAGACAGCTCAAAACAGCCAAAAAAGTGAAGCATGTCGCTCTCAATAACACCCGGACCAGAGAAAGGAAATCCGTACCCGTGGACCCCGCCATTTCCGTCAAGATGAAAGAGGCGCTGGTCGCTGAGATGGAAAGCCATCTCAGCTATGACAACTATTTCGAGTGGAATGCCAACATCAACGGCGTCATTGTCCAACTGCGGACCAACGTCTCCCATCTCAATGATTTTTGGGTCGAAAACTGGTACCCGGCTCAGCTGGAAGCCGACCTGGAACCTCACGGCATCATCTATGCAGTTGACGGCATCCCAGGAAGAGAGCCGCACTCTTTTTATAACTCGGAGACGAACACAGGCTTCCTCATCAACACAGACAACTACACCTCCCTGCGCAGCCTGGCCCTGGGCTTGACCATTGACATCTCGGAAAGACTTTTCAACGTCTTCACCCTCCGGGGAATGTCCGCCGATATCGGCGGCAAAGGTTTGGTCCTGATGGGACCGAAAGGGACAAAAAAGACAGAACTTTTCTTTTCGCTTCTTCAGGATGAGCGATTCCGGCTCCACTCCAACGATATCCTTTTTATCCGGTTTTCAGGCGGAAGGGCATTGGCGGATTCCGCAGAAAGAAAGCTTTTCCTGCCCACGAACTCGGTGGAATCTTATCCCCGACTGGCTTCCCTCTTCGACAACAGCAAGTGCGAGAATGTCATCACCCGCAAGGATGATTGTCAGGATGCCGAATGTCTGAATATCGATGAGTGCCGCCTTGACCGGGGCTCTCCTTACTGCTACAAGGCCTCCAAAGATGCCCATGCCCTGCTTGACCCTTACTGGATCGACGGTCCGGCCAAGCATGCCAAGCGCTCTATCATGAGCTGGATATTCCTCCTTCGCTATGACACCACCTCACCTGCCTGTATTGAGATAGAGGTCGAGGATGCCCTGCGTATGCTTGAATCCGGAGAAAGCCTCGGGCTCAAGCGCGACCTGAGCCCCGCAAAGATTCAACCGTTTTACAACCCGCATCTCCTACTCAAAACACCGGAGAGGCTGGAGCTGGAAAAACACTTTTTCGAACGGCTCCTGGCTGGCGTATCATGCTATCTGTTCAACAGCGGCGTGGCCTCTGCGGAAGACATTAAAAAAATCATCACCGGCGAAGCGGTAACAGAAGAGAAAAAAGAGTAAGCCCAATATTGCAGCCATGGATAACCAAAGCATTTTTAATGAAACAGCTTATAAAAAATTTTCTGAAGAATTCCATCGGGTTGTCAGAGGACCGAATATAAAGCATGTGGACCTCAACTGGCTCGAACCCAGAGCAAAGGCCGCAGGAATGCGGACAAAATACGGCTCCTTCGGATGGCGGTCGGCCATATCCAGCCGGATCGGCCCCAAAACGGTCTACCTGGGAAGTGGAAAAGTCCGTCTGCCCAGTACCACAGAAGAACAGAAAAGCCTGATCGCCAAGGCGCCGGAAGAGCTAGATAAGGTTCTCCATCTGCTGCGAACCCTCCCCTTTTACCATATTCGCCGGCAAATGGGAGAGAACGACATCTATAATCCTGTCTGCAACCTCTATGTATCCGGCGCCGATAATACGAACTACCGTCTTGGGTACATGTGGGGTCATACCCTTTTCAAGCCGAGCAGGCGGCCGGGACCCGAGTTTTTCATGATCCACATTCCTGAAGAGCATCTTTTGAGACAGCAGGTGCTTGTCCTCCCCGAAGCAAACATCAACATCGCGCTGGGAACCGACTACATGGGAGAAGACAAAAAGGGATTTCTGCGGCAGGCGATGTGGACAGCGGATGAAAAAGGCATGCTCGGCCTTCATTCCGGAACCAAGATGGTGACAGTCAGGGACGTTGACGGCAAGCTCAAAACCTACGGAGTGTTCCTGTTCGGATTGACCGCGACCGGAAAATCCACCTGGTCCTGCCATCAGCTCGGCCTGGATCATGATAGGGGCGAAAAGACCGAAGTGATCCAGGATGATATCGTCTTCTTGAAAAATGATGGTTCTGCGCTGGGGTCTGAAGACAATTTCTTCGTCAAGACAGATGTGGAGAAGGAATACCAGGAAGCAATGTACAATGCCTTGATTGATAAATCCGCGCTCCTGGAAAATGTGATGATCAAATCCAACGGGGATGTCGATTTCATGGACGAAAGCCTGACAGCCAACGGAAGGGCCGTTGTCCAGCGCAGAAAGCTGCAGGTCGACATCAAAGGAAAGATGGCCGGGATTGCCTCCAAATCCATCAACCTCCCGCCTCTTCAGGAACTCGACGGACTCGTCTTTGCCTTCATCACCAGAAGGAATACCATCATGAGCTTTTCCCAGGAGTTGAATCCCGAGCAGGCTGTCCTGGCTTACCTCTGGGGGGAAAGCACCCACAGCTATGCCAGCCAACCCCATAGAGCTGGGGAATCGGTGCGCATCGTTGGGACCGATGACTTCATCGTCGGGTCCAGCGCCAGAAAAGTCAATCGATTCTATGATATTGTCATGACCCTGGTCAGCAATTTCCCCGGAAAAGTCAAATTCATACAGTACAACACCGGCGGGCTGGGGGAGGTCATCGAAACATACGAAGAAAACGGTAAAAAGAAAAAACGACTTGTCCGCAAGGTAAGCCGCGTGCCCATCAGCCTCATGGCTCAGATCCAGAGGGGCGATTTGCGGGGAACTAACCAGTATGAGAGAGGCATCCTGGGAACAAAGGAAATCAAGGTTTGTGAGGGAAAAAGACTTGATGAATACGATATCCGGAATTTCTACTCCGAGGAGCAGATCCAGTATTATATCAAGGACCTGGTGGACGGAAGACGCGCTTTCACCGAAGAGATCGCATCAGAGGGCTTGAGGCAAGAAATCCTGTATGCAGCGGAGCGCTCTTTCCGAATCGATAAAAGCGGGGAGAAGGAAAAAATCTTTATCCAAGAGGCTCAAACCGCTGAGGAAAAAGCTCCGGCTTTCTGGGAATTCAAATCCAGACCTCGAAAAGAAAGGTTCTGGCGCAAATAAAACGGCAAGTCACGATTCGGATTTCTCTTCTATTTCTTGAGCCAAGAGATGAAGGAGGAGGATATGAACCTCCTGAATCCTCGGGGTTTTTTCCGAAGGGACATCGAGCAGGTAGTCGACGAGCGGGCCAATCTTCCCGCCTCCTTTTCCTGTCAGAGCCACAGTGATCAGGCCCCTCTCTCTGGCGGATCTCATAGCTTTGAGCATGTTGGGGGAGTTCCCGCTGGTGGAAAGTCCCAAAGCCATATCACCCTGATTCCCAAGGGCCTCGACCTGCCGGGAAAAGACATGGTCGAAGGACGAGTCATTGGCGATGGAAGTCAGGGCAGAAGTATCCGTGGATAAGGCTATGGCTCGAAGCGGAGGTCTTGTTTTTAAAAACCTGTTGACAAGCTCTGCGGCGAAATGCTGCGCCTGAGCAGCGCTGCCGCCGTTTCCAAAGACAAGAATTTTATTTCCGGATCTTAATCTCTCGAGGGAGAGGCTGATGACTCATGTTGTCTTTCATCCAATCCGGAGAGGATCACTTTTCTCACCTTATCGATCAATTGAGGAAGGCTGTCGCGGTCAAATCCCCGGACCGGGACAGCCTGATGAAAGCGAACCTTAACTTTTCCCTTCCTGATGAAGAAAGCTCCCTTGGGCATGAGTTCGAAGGTCCCCTGGATACTCACCGGCGCCACAGGAACCTGACTGTCCAGAGCCAGAAAGAATCCGCCCCGCTTGAAAGGCTGGAGCATCCCATCCCTGCTCCTGGTGCCTTCGGGAAATATCAGGAAGGAATGGCGCTTCTCCCTGATCATGCGGACGGCCCGGTCTATGCTTCTTTTTCCTCCTCTTATGCCTTTCCTGTCCACCGGCACAAATCCCACCAGTCTCATGCCTTGGCCGACCACCGGGATTCTGAATGATTCCTTCTTCAGGATCACTCTTATGGCCTGAGGAATAAGCATGAACAGCAAAGGGCCGTCTATGGCGCTCAGATGATTGGACATGAACACGTAAGAAGCCTTTTTATCCACGTGTTCCAGGCCGGAAACATCCAGGCGCATGCCCAAGATATTTTGTCCGATGCGTATCGCCCCTTTTCCAAAGGGAATCAGAGGATAAGGCCACCTGATCAAGAAACAGATAACGATGATCGGGATGAGGATAAGGCCCGCGATAACACAAAAGGCAAAGAGGACGATGGTTCGCATGGCCGGTTTTTGAGATTATACCATAACTCCTCAAAAAAAGAGCAGGGATTTTAAGCATTCCTCTTTCCCTGATGGAAAAAACATCTGAGCTAATGTAAACGCAGTCAATAAGGTTACAATCTCGGTGGGACCTGGATGCCACCCTCAGCCCCCGGACCCCGAGGGAACCAGTCCCGTCGGTTCCCGCCTTCGCTGCGGGGGCTCTAGGGAGGCATCCAGGCCCGCTCAATAGAAGATATCAAACGAATGATTGCGTTAATAGGGGTTGATAAGTGCGGCGGCTGGTTCCCCTCCATCCTAGCCAAGACCCTCCCACCCTCCACCATGGGCATCGGATAGAGGGGAACCGGCCGCTGTAACAGATCACTCCTTCATCGATAACTATCAAGGAAATAGCAATGCTTACGCAAGGGTGATTTTCTAGGGAGCAGCTCTGGCCTAATGGAGGAACTGGACGGACCGGACTTGACTCCTGGTTTAAAAGGGATGAAATTCAAAAAATCGAGGAAATAAGAAATCAGGATGAATCAGCAGGATAGTCCTCTCTGCCCCTCAATGGATGTTTTAACTCAAAGATTGAATCGCTTATGATCCTTCTGCCGCGATCCGGGGAGCATGCAGCCCATGGATCGCACATTGTACATCCCTGCAGTCGGGTTGCTCTCCTGGAAGGTGAAAGATATCGTCCCGCCGACCTCACCATCTCGACCGTAAGATACTATCATGAAGTCATCATCGCCCAGGCCAGCTGCCGGGATCCCGTAAGCATTGGCCACCGCGGTTCCGGTGTACGCCAGGAAAGCGAATCCCCATTGGTCCAGGACTGGACAGGCTTTGATGAAAGTCGGGGCGATTTCAGTAATAAAGTCACTGCTGGCACTGATCGGACCGGATTGATTTCCAGCATCGGGAGCGTACCCCGTGCTGGTGATGTAATCCGCGCAGGCTGTGGCCATCCCTATGATATCCTTCATGGTCTGCTTTTGCTTGGCTTTCTGGATGGAGGACAAAGCGTTTGGGATGAGTATCGCTGCCAGGACACCGATGACAGCAATCACGATCAGCAGCTCAATCAGGGTGAATCCCTTATTGTTCTTTTCCATCTCATGCCTCCTCTCAAGGCTGATACTTGGCGGGATTATACTAAAATCAATCCAAAAAAAAAAGGGCAATGCGTTTTGTGCATCGCCCTTTTCCGAGATAAATACGGCTATTCAGCAGAACCTAAATCAAATCAAGATTACGAGCCGACAGCAGCAGTTCTTGGAGCCCGGATCCAGGAGCCGTTCCACATGACCAGGTCTCTGTTGAAATGGTCCATCTGGTTGACCACGAACAAACCCGCTTCAGGATTGGAATCATCGAAGCTGAAGCCTTCAACAGCCTTGTCTCTGCCCCAGGAAGAAACGAGAAAATCATCGCCAGCGGCTCCAGCGATTCCATAGTTACCATTCACATCATTACCGCAGTAAACATTGTAAGGATTTCCCCACTGGTCGTTGATCGGGAGAACCTTGACATAGAACGGGGAGAGGGCATCGTAGAAGACAGCACTGGCATCATAAGTGCCGTTCTGGACCGGTGTGGTCCCGTTGTCAGTCACGTAGTCGGCAAGCGCTGTACAGATTGTCCCGATGTCCTTCATGACTGTTTTCTGCTTGGCTTTCTGGATGGCCGTGATCGCGTTGGGGATGAGGAGCGCGGCAAGAATACCGATGATAGCGACAACGATCAGCAGCTCGATCAGCGTAAAGCCTCTCACTTTTTTTAACATCTAAAACCTCCTAATATTTTTTTTCGACTCTCCGTCGAAGCACAAAGCCAAAACCTGTTAATCTTGGCCGGCGTTTATATATAAGCAACATTCGTGCCAACCTGATTAATTATTAAGTTATTAATAATAAACAAAATATATTTATAATGCCCATTTTTTGTTTCAAGCATTGACAATAATTGGCAGATATTGACAATTTTTGTCATTTCTTACGATTTGCCTATTTTCCCCTGATTTTTCTTGTTTCTATTTCCTCAGTTCGATTTAAGCCCGTATTTGTCGATGAGGTATCTCAAGGTGCGGTAGCTGATTCCAAGGATAGAAGCCGTTTCCCTGAGCTTCCCTCCGGCGGCCTGGCGCGCCTGCTCGATATAATTCTTGGCGATATCATCCAGATGCACGTTGAGTTTAAATCCCGGCTCGAACAGGTAGCTCGTATCCGGTTTTTTATGCGGCGCTAGCAGTTCTTCCGGGAGGCTCTCTTGAGTGATGATCCCCCTCTCCTCTATGGCCACGATCCTCTCGATCACGTTCTCCAGCTCCCTGACATTCCCCGGCCACGGATAGGATTCGAAAATATTCATAACTTCCGGAGCAATCCTCTTTGTCTTCCGTCCCATCTCCTGGCAGTATTTTTTAATGAAATGGGAGACAAGAAGAGCAAGGTCCTCCTTTCTTTTCCGAAGAGGAGGCATTTCGAGGGAGAGGACATTGAGGCGATAAAACAGGTCCTCCCTGAATTTTCCCTCAGCGATCTTCTTCATCAAATTCTGGTTGGTGGCGGCGATTATCCGGGCATCCACAGGAATCTCCTCCGTTCCCCCGACCCTCCTCAGCTTTTTGTCCTGGAGGGCCCGGAGGAGTTTGACCTGGGTCATGGTCGACATCTCCCCCACTTCATCCAGGAACAAAACTCCGCTCTCCGCCACCTCGAACAGCCCTTTCTTTTCCGCCACAGCTCCCGTGAAAGCTCCTCTCCTGTGGCCGAAAAGCTCGCTCTCCAGGAGGCTCTCCGGTACCGCGCCGCAATTGATGGAAACAAACGGCTTTTCGCGACGATGGCTGAGAACATAAATGGCCCTGGCCGCCAGTTCCTTTCCGGTCCCGCTTTCCCCTTTGATGAGGACAGTCGAGTCTGTAGCCGCGATCTTTTCGATCAGGCCGTAAACCTCCTTCATTTTCTTGCTCTTTCCGACTATATTCTCGAAGCTGTACTTTTCCCGGAGCTGCTTCTTCAGCAGGATATTCTCCTGCTCCAGCTTCCCTCTCTCCAATCCCTGAGCAACGATGATCCTCAGCTCATCCACATCAAAGGGTTTAACCACATAATCCATCGCGCCTTCCTTGAGAGCCTCCACTGCCTGTTTGATCGTCCCGTAAGCTGTTATCATGATAACCGGGATGAACGGCTTTTTTTCCTTGACATGACGGAGTATATCCATCCCGCTTTGCTGGGGCAGTTTTATATCAGAGATGATAAGGCTGAAGTCGTCCTTATCGATCAAATCCAAAGCTTTGGGGGCAGAGGGAGAAGTCTCAACCTTGTAGCCCTCTTTTTTGAAAACGACAGTCAGAAGGTCAAGGATACTCTTCTCGTCGTCTACGATGAGTATTTTTTCCGTTTTTCTCTCCTTTTTCTTGGAGTCTGGCCCCGTTCTTTCAGGCTTTCCCAAGAGGCAGGGTTATGATTATCTCCGTCCCTTTTCCAGGCTCGGAGGCCACTTTGATCTTTCCCTTATAATCATCCACGATCTTGCGAACCACAGCCATGCCCAGGCCCTGACCATCCTCAAAGGCTGAATAAAAGGGCTCAAAGATTCTCTCCCTCTTTTCTTCAGCCATACCTATTCCCGTATCGGTAAACCTCAGCTGAATCACATCCCTTTTTATCCTGTCAAGATCTATGGTCAGCACACCTCCTCCAGGCATGGCCTTCAGCGCGTTCCTTATAATATTCCAGAAAAGCTGCTTAAACTGGTTTCTGTTCCCAAAATACCGAACATCATTTAGGCTGTAATTGCCCTTGACATCCAGGTTTCCATCCATCTCACCACTGCTCTGAAGGAGAGTCAGGGTTTCTTTCAGAATATCCGTCAGGTTGATAGCGGAAAAAACCTTTGGTCCGGTCGAGGCCAGATTCAGGAACTGTTCGATGGATTGGGAAACTCTCTCTGACTCATCGACGATGATATCCATCAGCTCTCTCTGCTCTCCCTTCAGCCCCAATTCGTCCTTCAGAACCTGGACTGAACCGGAGATGGCGGCCAGAGGATTCCTGATCTCATGAGCCAGTTGAGCGGAGATCTCTCCGGCCACAGCCAGCTTCTTCTTGATCTCGAGTTCCTTCTGAGCCAGCGTCAACTGATCCCTTGTCTTGCGCAGGCTTCCAGTCAGGTAATTCATCAAAAAAGCCACCAGGAAGAAAGCGCTCCAGGCGATAAATATATTGTTTGTGACCAGACCAAGAGATATCTCCATGGTCTCTTCCTGGGCGAAATAGGGGATGAGTCCAAAATACATCCCATCTACCAAAAGACCGTAGAAAATGGCGGAGAGAGCCGCAGTCAGATAGGCCGCACGCTTGGAAATTATGTAGCTTGCCGCGATGATATCGAAGATATAAAGGAAATAGAAGGAGCCCTGGACTCCGCCCGAGATATAAACAAGGGCCGTGATCAACAGCAGGTCAAAGAAGATCTGAAAAGAGACCTGGAGGATCACGTGCTTTCCCCAGATGTGCAGAAGGAGATAGACGAAAGAAAGGAGGTAAAAGGAAAGAACCACAAAGTAAAAGGGATTGAGAGGGAGGAAAACCGAAGTGCTGTACTGGATGATTACGGCTGATACGACCAGAGAAGTAACAATGATCAGGCGGAGAAGAATGAACCTTAAGATGTCTCTCTTTTCAGTGATCATCCAAACTGTGAGATCAGGCTGAAGACCGGAAGATACATGGAAATGACGATCGTCCCGATCAAGCTACCGACAAAAATAAGCAGGATCGGCTCCAAGATCGAAAGAAGCGAACCGACCGAAGCCTCGACTTCTTCATCATAAAAATCCGCCAATTTCATCAACATCGAATCCAAAGTTCCTGTCGCCTCTCCCACACCGACCATCTGGGTGAGCATTAGAGGCAGCTGACCTGTCTCCTTGAAGGCATCGGTGAGGTTCGTCCCCTCGGCGACCTGAGTGCGAGAGGCCATTATACGGCTTTCCAGGAGAACGTTACCGGCTGTGGAGGAAGTGATCTTAAGGCTCTCCATCATCGGCACACCTCCGGAAAGAAGGGTGCTTAGAGTTCGCGTTACCCGGGACAGAGCGACCTTCTCGACCAACTTGCCGAAAAGCGGTACCTTCAGCATGGCGGTGTCGATGGTCCGTCTTCCCATCGGTGTCTTTTTAAAGTACCGAAAAAGAAACACAAGGCCTATGAACCCGACAGCCATCCAGAATATGTAACTCTGGATAAAGTTGCTTACTGCCAGCATAATCTTGGAAAGCATCGGCATGTCCGCACCCAATTCATTAAAAATACCGGAAAAAATGGGAACAACCTTCCACAACATGAAGATCGTCACTAGGATTGAAAAAATAAATATAGCAAGGGGATAGGTCATGGCTTGCTTGACCTGAGACCTCAGCTTAACTATCCTTTCCTGGTACTCCGCCAGACGACGCAGCATGACATCCAGCGATCCGCTCTGTTCGCCTGAGGCAACGAGGTTGCAGTACAGATCATCAAAAACCTTGGGGAATTTCTTTTTCGCCTGGTTCAGTGTCGCGCCGGCTTCAACATCCCTCCTCACCTGAGCTATGACGCTTTTGAAATACTTGTTCTTTGTCTGCTGGGCCAGCATTCCCAGGCCTTGTATCAAAGGCAGGTCGGCATCTATGAGCACAGAAAGCTGCCGGCTGTAGACCGCCAGCTCCTTTAAACCGACTTTTTCTCTTTTTATGAATGGTATTTTTAACTGAGTCGGCTTTTTCTTGACGTTGATGACGGTGATCTGTTCTCTCTGGAGAATCCTCGTCAGGTCCGCAGCGGACTTGGCGACACGCTCTCCTTCAACAACATCCCCTAAACGGTTTCTCCCTTTCCAGTTAAAAACAGCCATTTTTTCCCCCTTTTTATTTTCTCATATTCGGAGAATGGCCGGATGCGGGAACCTTAACTCCCTCTCTTCTCTGGATAATCTCGGTCAATTCATCCGGCTTATAGGAAACCTTCATGGCCGTATCCAGAGCGATCGCACCCTGAAAATAGAGGCTGGCCAAAGACTGGTTAAAAGTCTGCATCCCGTACTTTTCTTGCCCCATCTGCATGGCGGAGTAAATCTGGTGAAGCTTGTTCTCCCTGATGAGGTTCCTGATTGCTGCATTGGGGATGAGCAGCTCCATGGCCAGGACTCTCCCTCTGCCGTCAGCTCGAGGTATCAGGGCCTGAGTGACAACGGCTTCCAGACACATGGAAAGCGTGATCCGCACCTGATCCTGATACTGGGGAGGAAAAATATCCACGATCCTTGAAACCGTCTCTGCGGCTGAGTTGGTGTGCAGGGTGGAAAAAGTAAGGTGTCCGGTCTCAGCCACATGCAGGGTGGCCTCCACCGTCTGCAGGTCTCTCATCTCGCCCACAAGCACCACATCAGGGTCTTCACGCAAAACCGAACGGAGCGCATTGGGGTAGGAGAGTGTATCCACGTGCAGTTCTCTCTGGTTGATCATGGATTTCCTGGGAGTGAAATAATACTCTATCGGATCCTCAATGGTGACGACATGGACATCTCTCTGCACATTGATGTAGTTGATCATGCAGGCCAAGGTCGTTGACTTTCCGCAACCAGTTGGTCCGGTAACCAGGATCAATCCTCGCGGTAAAAAGCAGAGCTGGGCAATTCTTTGAGGAAGACCGAGCTGGGCGAAACTCCATTCTGTGCTGAGGAACCTTCGAAACGCAGCTGCCACAGCTCCCCTTTGCATGTAGACGTTTCCCCGAAAACGTCCCATCTCTTTGATGCCGAAAGAGAAATCCAGCTCGAATTTCTCCTCGAACATTTTTTTCTGCTTATCGGTCAACAGGCTGTAGACGAGTTCCTTTGTCTCAGCTCCGTTCAAAGGCGGATAATCGAGCGAGATCAGACGTCCGTGGACTCTGATCCGGGGTGGAATCCGCGTTGTGAGATGTAAATCGCTGGCATTCCGTTCAACTGTCTGTTTCAGTAGTTCCTGAATCGTTATCGCCACTCTTCACCTCCGTATCTCTCACTGTCTCTCTCAAAACTTCTTCGATTGAAGTGACACCCTCTTTTATTTTATGCAGCCCGCTTTTCCGCAAAGTGAGCATGTTGTTCCTCATAGCCGCCGCTTTTATATCCTTGGGCTGCGATTTGGCCAGAATGAGGTCCTTGATTTCATTCGTTATTGTCATGACTTCAAAAAGCCCGACCCTTCCCTTGTAGCCTGTATCAGAGCAAACACTACAGCCTTTCGCTTTATAGGGCTTGATTTTCTCGGCCTCTTCAGGAACATAGCCAATATCGATCAACGCTTCAGGAGTGATCTTATGTTCCTCGCAACATTTCTTGCACAGCCTTCGAACAAGCCTCTGGGCCACTATCAAGATGAGAGAGTCCGAAATCAAAAAAGGCTCGACGTTCATGTTGATCAACCTGGCGATCGTCCCTGCGGCGTCATTGGTGTGGACGGTGGAGAAAACCAGGTGTCCTGTCAGCGCAGCTTTGACGGCGATATCAACGGTCTCGTAGTCACGCATCTCTCCGATGAGCATGATATCCGGGTCTTGTCTCAAGAACGACCTGAGAGAGGAAGCGAAATTCAAGCCAATCTCTTCTTTGATGTTGACCTGGTTGACTCCGGGCATGTAAAACTCGACAGGGTCTTCGGCTGTCATGATATTCTTTTCCTGGGAATTCAGGGTCGATATGGCGGAATACAGCGTGTTTGTCTTACCGCTTCCTGTGGGGCCGGTAACCAGGATAATCCCGAAGGGCCTGTGGATGGCCTCATTGAAAAGCTTGAGAGATTCTTTCTCAAAACCGAGTTTCGTGAGGTCCAGCTGTAAGTTTTCCCGGTCAAGGATACGGGAAACGATCTTCTCTCCAAAGATCGTCGGCACGCAGGAGATTCTCATGTCAACCTCTTTCCGGTTGTCGTCTCCCCACTTCACTCTCATCTTCAACCGGCCGTCCTGCGGCAGCCTCTTCTCGGCAATATCCATGCTGGAGAGAATCTTCACGCGTGAGATGACCGGGTTCTTGAATTTCATAGCGAGATCCATCATTTCATGAAGCACGCCGTCTATTCTGTATCTGACCCGGAAAGAACGCTCATAAGGCTCGAAATGGACGTCACTGGCTCCCTTCTTGATAGCATCCATGAAGATCGTGTTCACCAAAGTGATAACAGGAGCTTCTTCCGTGGACCGAGTCAATTCCTGGATGTCGTATTCTTCCTCTTCTTCCTCGATGACGTTGACCGACCCATTGTCGGCCTGCTCGATCTCATCGATTATCTCTTTGACCCGGAGCGAATCAGAAGCGCCATAATACTTGTTTATGGCTTCCATGATTCCTGATTCTGAAGCGATAACAGGCTGGATGCTCAGGCTCGTCCGGAACCTGACGTTCTCGATCACATCGAGGTCCGTGGGATCAACCATAGCCATGGTCAGGAAAGACCGGATGCGGTGGATGGGCATGATCATATGCTTTCTGGCAATGTCGGCCGGAATGAGCTCGATAACATCCGGGTAGACCTCGAACTGGCCGAGGTCTATGTACGGATATCCCAACTGACGGCTCAGCGCTTGGGCCATATCTTCTTCGGTAATATGGCCAAGGGCAATCAGAGCGCTTCCGATAGAGACCTTATTCTTCTTTTCGTAATCCAGAGCCTCCTTCAGTTGTTCGGCAGATATGAGTTTTTCCCGTATGAGGAGTTCACCAAGGTTTGATCCCATTTTCAGTCCTTATAGAGCGCTAATAAAATAATAAATTTGACAATATTTGTCAACTTCTGTTACAAGACTTGTTATCATTTTATTATCCAGTCACTCTTTCGAAAAAGACGCTCTCTTGTTCGAACTTTTCTCTTTCTTCTGAATTCAGATGGAAAAGTATTCAAAAATCATCTTTTTCAGCCTAAAGGTGAATTTTGAAATCATTCCCTCATCCAAAAGGGTTAAAGGACTCACCGCGATGGATGATGGTCCACATGCGCGTCTCAAGCCAAGATACCCTGAAGGTAAAGGATCATCTATTCCGATGCTTTTCCCTTCGCCGCAGATTGGACAAGCGAGATACACGAAAACCTTTCTCGGCCCATTCGTGGCTAAAAGAACTGTACTTTTTATAAAGCGCGAACCTATGGCAAGAATAAAACTGAGAGCTTCAGGCCATTGAAGAATCGGATAAGGTAAAATGACATGAATGCCAGAAAAAAGGAATCTATCTTTTTATATGCTTTCCCACCAATCCCCGATTTCCTGGGGTTCTCCCATTTTATCTCTAAAGAGCAGCCGGGCAGCTCTTTCTGCCTCACCATTCCCTTGCTCGAAGATGATCACTTTGCAGAGGGGGCTGATCTGCTCAAAATATTCTTTGGCTTTTTCTCTCGCCTCTTCAAATGAATAGGTCGCATCGTCAAACAGGATCGGAGAGCCAACTTTTTCCTTATAGCCTCGAATGTAGTACCTTCTTTCCATTCATCCCTCCTCCCTATGATCTGCAGCCAACCTGAGCATTTTACTCAAGGCACGTCTCGCTATCCCTGGTGGACGGTACTTGAAAAACTTCATAAATAGAACGTATAAACGCCACGAAACGTCCTGCAGCATGGACTACTCCTTCTCCCCATAAATTCTCGTAAAAGTGCTCATTTTCCTCTCAGCCTTTCCCTTGCTTACGGCCATCACTCTTTTTCCCAGGTGATGATACACGCCCAGTTAGAAATCGAGGGCTAAATACGCATAAATTTAGTCGATCAGGAGGAAATAAAATTGAAATCCTGACTCCTGCGCTTTAAACGGAAGACATCGGTCTAGCCTGAAAAAACGAAAAAAAAAGAGAGAGGAAAAAAGAGATAATGGCGCGCCTGGAGAGACTCGAACTCCCGACCCGCTGCTTAGAAGGCAGCTGCTCTATCCACCTGAGCTACAGGCGCACCCTTTATTTGTATCGACTTAGCCAGAATATCCTGCGCTCGTCTTTATCTCAAATCGGGGAGATCGGATTTGAACCGACGACCTCCTGCTCCCAAGGCAGGCGCGCTAACCAGGCTGCGCTACTCCCCGGCTCCAGAAAAAGGGGACAGGCCCCTTTTTTAGGGGATTGTCCCAATTCGTCCTTATCCACAAGAAGGAAAGGGACTATCTCCTTGCTTTAGAAAGGATGACAGGCCCTTTCTCTATCTCTCTTCTTTTTAGCAAAACCCAAAATTGTTGTCAATTTCCGTCTCTCTTCAAGCCCCGCTCGATTTCCTTTTTTTCAATTTTGACCACGATCGGCCTTCCATGGGGACAGACTGATGCCTTGGAGGTGTTAAACAGTTCCTCAACCAGATAATTCATTTTTTCGAAGGACAAAGCCTGCCCGGCTTTGACAGCCGTTTTGCAGGCGAGTGTGGCCATGATCTTCTTCTTCCTGTCCTCGATCTGCTCTCCTTTGGCCTCCTCAAGCAGGGAAAACAACACCTCCCTGGCCTCCATCTCTTTGAACAGATCCGGGAATTCCTTTAAAGAATAGCTGCCGCCGCTCATGACCTCCACTCGAAAACCTATCTCCTCCAACAGGCTCTGGTTCTCTTCAAAGCTCAAAACCTGAGATGGGGAAAGCTCAAAAAGGACGGGAAAAAGGGCCAGCTTTTGAGGCCACCTCTTTTTCCTGTCGATCTCCTGGTATTTTTCGAAAAGAACTCTCTCATGGGCATTGTGTTGGTCGATGATGAGTATCCCCTCATCCGAAGAAGCAATGATGTACATGTCCAGGTACTGCCCCAGGACGCGAGGACTCCTTTTCTTTTCCTCTGCCACAGGAAACAGGCCCTCCGTCTCTGGCGGCTGCTTCATACCTGCGGGGAAAGCCGGCTTTCCCTTTTTTTCTTCAACTCTAGCTCCGCTCTTCAACTCTTCTCGGGCAGGATAGACAGCTTTGATTCCCTGCTCCCTGAGCATCGCCTTCTCGATGCTGTGGAGAACAAGCTGGAAAACGGGCCGGGAATCCTTGAACCTGATCTCCGCTTTGGCCGGGTGAACATTGACATCCACCTCTTCATAAGGACAGAAGAGAAAAAGGAAAGCCTCAGGGTACTGGTCCTTTTCCAGAAAACCTCTGTAGGCCTGGTTCACAGCCGCTTGAAGAGTCCGGTCTTTAACCAGCCGCTCATTCACGAACAGGAGCTGATGAGTCCTGTCTCGACGCCCGGATGGAGGAGCGGAAGCATACCCGTTTATTCGTCTTGCCTCTTCCTCGTGGTCGACCTCCAGGAGATTCTCCAGCAAAGATTTTCCGAAGACTTGAAAAATCCTTTCTCGCAGGCTTTTCACCGGGGGGTAATCAAAAATCTGCCGTTTTCCATGGGTCAGGGAAAACCTCTTTTGCGGATGGGCCAGCGAGACAAAAGTCATGTATTTCACCACTTGAGTGAGCTCGGATTTCTCGGAACGGAGGAATTTCTTCCTGGCGGGAAGGTTAAAAAACAGGTCTTTGACCTCAACAGACGTCCCTTTCGGAAAGGCGACATCCGAGACGCGGATGACTTCCTCTCCTTCTCTCTCTATCAGAGTCCCTTTTTCTTCCTGCCCATCAGATGTCTTGAGGATAACCCGGGAGACTGCGGAAATACTGGGAAGCGCTTCACCTCTGAAGCCAAGAGTGGCAATCCGGCCGAGGTCTTCGACCTTGGCAATTTTGCTGGTGGAGTGTCTTTCAAAACAGATAAGGGCATTCCCCCGGCTCATGCCTTGACCGTTATCCGTGACTCTGATGAGCTTTTTCCCGCCTTCAACAAGCTCGACCTTGATCTCTGAAGCCTGGGCATCCAGCGAATTCTCCACCAGCTCTTTAACAGCTGAGAGAGGCCTTTCGATGACTTCGCCCGCAGCTATCTTCTGGGCCACCTCTGAGGCAAGAATGACAATATTATTCATAAGTTTGTTCTATCCCTGAACCGGCCGATTCTCCATTTCTTCAACAGCGACATTTCATACAAAAACGACAGGGTTGTCAACAAGCGGGGATGTCATCAGATGACGGAAACATGAATAAAAGGCAATAGGGAGCATCACGGGAATGCGGTTGAACCTCAGGCGTCGGGCGGCCTCTTGATCCGTCCCCTTGTCTCCTGTTCTTTCACTTCCGTGATTTCCACCCTGACTTCCGCTTTCTCCGCTGCAGATGAGGAAGGAACGAAGACTTTAAAATAATTGAAGGTCAAGACCTGGTCCTGAGTCCTGCTCTTCTTGATGACTATTCCATCGCATTCTTTACCCAAAAAAAGCCGGCGAAAATCCATGTTCTTCTTTCTGGATAAAGCCCTGAGCGAGCTCGCCCTCCGCTTCTTATCTGATGGCTTGACTTGAGGCCAGGCCGCGGCCATGGTCCCCGGGCGGGAAGAATAGGAGAAGACATGACAATAAGTCAAGGGCGACTGCTCCAAGAGGCTAAAGGTCCTCTGAAAATCATCCTCAGTCTCCCCGGGAAACCCGACAATAATGTCTGCTCCCAGTGAGGCCAGAGGAGATTTCTCCCTCAAACATGAAAGGATTTTTCTATAATCTGCGGCCCCTATCTTTCTTCCCATGCGTCGCAGGATGTCATCAGAACTGCTCTGGAGGGAAAGATGAAAGTGAGGGCATATCTTCTCATTCTTTGTGACGAATTCAAGCAGCGAAGGTTCGAGATGCCGGGGGTCGAGAGAACTCAACCTGATTCTTGGTGCCCCCCTCAAGCTCGTGATCGTCTGGATAAGATCAAGCAGGGAACTTCTCGGCTTGAGGTCAAGACCATAGGAGTTGAGATGAATACCGGTGAGGACAACCTCATTGAAGCCCTGGGCTATGAGTTCCTTTATTCGGGCGAGGATCTCCTTCTTTTCGATACTGACACTCTTCCCTCTCACGCTGGGTATCACACAAAATGTGCACTGGTAATCACAGCCATCCTGAACCTTGACCAGGGCCCGAGAGCGGAAGGGTGCGGTTGATTGCTGCTCCACTGGCCGCGACAGGGCCAGTATCTTCTGGCTTAAATCGCTTTTTTCCGAGTTGGAAAAAACTCCCCAGACCCGGGGCATCTCTTTCAGCTCTTCAGGAACACGCTCCGCATAGCAGCCGGTGACGATCATTTTCGCCTTCGGGTTCAGCCGCGCCACCCTTCTGATGAAACTTCTGGTGTCGCTGTCGGCCTTGGCAGTCAGAGTACAGGAATTGATGACGATCACATCGCTATGAATATGATCTTGTTCGTGTTTGAGTCCCTGCTTCTGAAGCACGTCTGTCAACCAGAATGCTTCTGCCTGGTTGACGCGACAGCCGAAAGCCTGGATCGAGAAAGATGTCATAGCTTTTGCTGGATTTTCTTGGATTTGTCTTCCACCTGGGACGCCATTTTCTCTTTGTATTCCTTCAAGCGTTCCCTGAGGGAAGGTTCTTTCAGGCTCAAGATCTGGATAGCCAGAATGGCTGCGTTGGCGGCCCCGGATTTTCCCAGACCCATGGTCGCCACCGGTACTCCTTTAGGCATCTGAACTGTGGAAAGAAGGGCATCGAGACCGTTAAGCGTCGGGCTGGTCACCGGAACTCCGATAACCGGACGGG
>SMTZ1_10000156_pt1 | contig 70810 bp, 66 predicted proteins | sample DeeMarSWOR136_30_FD_25667 | JGI IMG/M metagenome (IMG submission 25667) | reverse complement strand
AATGACTGGGACTGGGGTCTCCTGAGAGGTACGCCGTTCATGAACCGCCTGTTTTTTGGACTTCTAAAGCCGAAGATCAAGATACTCGGAGGTGATATAGCGGGACGGGTTGAAGCGGTTGGTAGAAACGCAAAGCAGTTTCAGCTAGGTGATGAGGTATTCGGGGACCTATCCGGGTGTGGGTTTGGTGGTTTTGCCGAATATGTATGTGCTCGTGAAAACGCACTGGCACTGAAACCGGTCAGCATGACATTCGAGCAAGCAGCGGCCATACCTCAAGCGGCAGTCCTCGCCCTACAGGGTCTTCGCGATAAAGGACAGATTCAGCCAGGACAAAAAGTTTTGATTAATGGTGCGGGTGGTGGTGCAGGTACATTTGCGGTGCAGATCGCTAAATCATTTGGGGCTGAAGTGACTGGTGTGGACAGCACGAGGAAATTGGACATAATGCACTCGATTGGTGCAGACCACGTCATTGATTACACTCAAGAAGATTTCACCAAGAATGGTCAGATTTATGACTTTATTCTTGACTTTGCGGCCCATCATTCGATTTTCGATTACAAACGTGCATTAAGTCCTAAGGGAATTTATGTCATGGTCGGAGGTTCATCGGCTCGAATTCTCCAAGTCATGTTCCTAGGACCATTGATTTCAATGACCACGAGTAAGAAAATGGGTATCCTGATGCATAAACCAAACAAGGATTTGGCTTTTATGAAAGAACTTTTTGAAGCCGGTAAAGTAAAACCTGTTATAGATAAACGTTACCCGTTAAGTGAGGTTTCTGAAGCTCTCCGTTATTTTGGAGAAGGACGCCACAAAGGAAAAGTCGTAATAACTATGGAACATAATAACAAAACCTAGCAAATAAGGAGATATTGAAATGATAAACCGTATCGCCGATATGTCACCACGCAAAGCAGCACTAGTAGTAGGTATCGCGCTAATTGCCATGTTTTTTCTCGCTATCTTCATTGATGATTTCGTTCTTTCCAATTTTATTGGCCCGGGAGATACAGAAACATTAGCCAGTGATATTGAGGCTAGTGAAATGCGATTCGGCATCGCTGTTGCTGGCTATCTAATCATCCTTATGCTTGATGTGGCTATCGCCCTGGCACTTTATGTTATACTCAAACCAGCAAACAAGAAACTCGCGTCGCTCACCGCGGTTCTTAGGCTGCTGTACGCCGCTATTTTGATAATCAGTGTGCTTGCTCTATTGTTTCAATTTATCGACGTGTTTAGCTACGGAACCACAAAACTTATTGGGTATATATTTTTTACCCTGCATATCTTTGCTCTTGGTTATTCAATCTTCAAATCGGGCTATATCCCGAGAAGTCTGGGCATCTTGTTGATAATTGCATCTTTTTGCTATATAATACTACTTTATGGGAATTTTCTTGTTCCCGAAGCACTATTACCGATTTTTGTGGTGCCGGCAGCTATCGCGGAACTTTCTCTTGGCATCTGGCTTTTATTGAAACGTGCTAAAATGCCTGAAATGAAATCCTCAAGTTGATTCATGAATTCAAGGGGAATGACTTTATTGATTACTCCCCTTTTTTCTTTTTTGTGCGCTATTCCCCTCAATGCTTCGAGACTACGGTGTGTCGGGGTATTTACTAAAACGCTCCTGAGATCGCCACGCGCCGCTTGCGCGCGCTCGCGATGACCATAGAGGTTGTCATTGCGAGGCTGGGCTGAGGACACCAGCCGAAGCAATCTCACGGCTATAGTATTGCCCGACTGAACGTAACGAATCGAGAACTACCTTAAATGAACTTCTCGATGCGTCCCCCGATTGACTGAGGGACTTACTCGAAGAATAATATCGCTTACTGTTCGACTGAATGTAGCGAATCGAGAACTAACTTGAGAAACTTTCTGATGCCCCCGCCATCACCTTCTTACCTCAATTTATTCACAATCTTTATCATGGTCTGAAACGCGATGTTAGGCCTTGCCTGTTGGTTTATAGTCCCGGTTATGTAAAGACTCATATCAGGAACATAGAAAGCCACTGAACCGGTAGAACCGCAATGACCAATCATATCAGGCACAGGATGAAACGGTGAAAGAATGCGGGGCATAGAGAATTTTTGTATACCAATCCCATATTTAAAAGGAAAGAATACGTTATTCCATTTCTCCAATTCATGCAATCTTTCCTTTGGAAAAAAATAACCGCTAAAGAACGATTTAATAAATGTCATTTGGTCCTTTGCAGTGGAAATAATATCATTTTTCGTAGAAGTAAGAAAAAGCGGGATATGTCTTATTTCCGTCTTATAACGGATAGGAACGAAATTTTTTTCACTTACATCTTCACACACATAAGTCTTAGTGAGGTCTAATTCTCGAAACAGGTTCTTCAGGGCAATATTTATAGATTGTCCTGTAATATTCTCAATGACCAAGCTCAAAATTTGATGGTTTGTATCAATATATTTAGCCCTGCCTTCTTTCCCGGGAGGAAAGTGCGTTTTCATCCTCTTTACCTCTTGAATTACTTTGTCAATTGGCCAGGCCTGATCAATACCTGCCTCAAGCTCAACCATTGCCTTTTTCCCGTTAGGTTGCTTGTCGATCAGATAACCGGGAAGCCCGGACGTTTGAGACATCAGATGGATAATGGAAAGATCATTGGAATAATCTTTACGTTTATGTACATGTAATCCCTTAACTACTTCTTCTGGCAAGTATTCTGAGATTTTGTCCTGCAAATCTAACCTGCTCTCTGCGTACAATTTAAGGATAACTGCAGAAACAAAGAATTTGTTTATGCTGGCGATATAGTATTGACTATCCTCTTTTATATTTCCGGCGGCGCTGATTAGATCAATGGTGTCGTCCTTCGACGACACATAGAAAACAGCTCCATAGATATATTTCTTTGTGATAACATTATTCACTAGTTGATTTAAAGCCGATTTGTTCAGTTTACCTCCCATTCCTACCTCTCACTACGGTTTTAGAATCGAAAGCCTAAATCTGAGAGTAAGAGGATGGATAATCAATGTGCCTTGATTCCTTCTGTCAATCATCGAGTGTAACAATATTGCTCTGCAAGTCAATACGTGGTTAGTGAATACTACTGGCACTGCTATCTTTAGATCAAAGATTCACCGCTATCTCGACAAGCTCATCTCGATGGACTCGATACAGGCAATACAGGCATCTCTGTAAGTGCCAAGCGTTGCTCCGCAGCATATAGCCGAAGAAACGAAATGGCTAGATTATCACGCCTGACCACACTACTTTCGATAGAATAGGAAAATCAAATAGATTATATATGTAATAACAAATACAACTGCTTCCCACCTATCCAGTCTTCGGTTTGAGCCAGTAAACATGGTGACAAACAGGACCAAGGTAGCAACGATTAACACAAGGAGATCAACATTGAAAGCAGGGTTATAAGGAGAGCTTTTTATAAATGAACTTATACCTAGAATAAAGAAAATGTTGAATATATTTGACCCGACAATGTTACCGATAGCAATGTCACACTTTCTCTTATATGCTGCAACCACAGATGTAGCAAGTTCAGGCAGGGATGTGCCTCCCGCCACAATGGTGATTGCGATGAGCTTTTCACTGACTAAGAGTTGCCGTGCCAATTGAATGCTGTTGTCAATTACAAGTTTACCGCCAATAAACAGGCAAGCAAACCCAACAATGACAAAAAGGACTGTCTTAAGGGGACTATATACTTTTACTGCAAGTGTATCTGTTGACATGATTCGGGAGATGCCAAATACATAGACCAAAAAGACTATGAATAATCCTATAAATATCAAACCATCAAGTGAGGATAACTGATTTTGAGTTGAGTGAAAGATTACTTTGTCGTTGACGAGCATAAAGAGCAATAAAACCGCGAGAAACGAAAAGGGAATTTCTTTCCACACTGTGTTACTCTGCACAGTCAGAGGATATATTATTCCTGATATACCAAGAATAACAAGTATATTAAAAACATTGCTCCCAATAATGTTGCCGAAAACAATATCGCTGTGACTGGATAAACTTGAGAAGATATTGACCACTAATTCAGGTGTTGAGGTTCCAAAGGCAACTAAAGTGAGACCGATCGCCATTTCTGAGATAGACAGGCGTCTAGCCAATGAGGAAGAACCGTTCACCAGAAAATGGGCACCGAAAAAGAGCACGGAAAGTCCAATGATAAGGAACAGTACGGTGCCAACTAATACCACTTGTTAGAAACGCTTCCTTTTACCTAAAAGGACAATGTCTCTGAGACCTTCTTTGCTCTTTGCGTTGAGCCAGTGCTTGTCAAACTGTGAATCTTGAACAATCTGCGCGACCGCAGACAGTGCAAAGAGATGAAAGTTACGCTCATCTTTTGTACCAATGAGCACAAAAACAGCATGAATCGATGGTCGATCTTCTGAGAAGGCGATTCCCTCTCTGCAGCGCGCTAATAGGATATCAAACTTGTGCTCACCCTGTATGATTATGTGGGGTATGGCAAGACCCGGAGACAATACTGTACTACTTTCCTTTTCTCTATCCAAAAGTAACCGGTGTAGATCAGTTGGTTCCATATCAAGCCTTGCGGAGAGAGCATCAGCAACAATTTCAAAGAACCTCTCTACAGAGACCTTTTTATCAATATCCAGTACGATGGCACTTTCAACAATGTGGTCGAATCTGTCTTTAATAATATTGTCTCTCTCCCTGATGAGCTCTTTCAATTCTGCTTCTAGTGAGTACGTCGTCAATTCTTTTGCAGTAACTCGTTCAATAAGATGGAGCAATGCATACTCTCTGCTTGCTCTTATACGACCATAAAACCAATATGTGAATACACCTCCGATGATGAGAATACCAGTTATCACAAGTGCTTCACTTCCCATTTCAAATATCAGAAAAGCAAGGAGCAGTACTCCAATGATTTGTATCCAAGGATAAAAAGGCATTCGGAAGGTTGGTTGATAGTTCTGCAATCGACTTTCTCTTAATATTATGAGAGAAAGACACGCAAGAATATTTGTAAGGATAAGTACAATAGAAGCTGCTTCTACTAATATCTTGAGTTGCAAGAAAAGAGAGATGAGTATAAAGAATCCTGTTACTAACAAGGCATTGTGTGGAGTTTTAAATCGAGCATTTATCGCTCCTAAAAACTCTGGCAATAAATGATCTCTACTCAGAGGTACAAGAGAGCGTGCAGCGGTCATAATGCCAGCATTGGCAGTGGACAAGAATGCCAAGATCGCTGCAATGCCTAGGGCAATTGCCCCCCATGAGCCCATGAATGCGCGTGCACCATCAGAAATGGGTGTCAGTGACTGATCGAGTTTGGTGGCGTCGAGTACACCCAAAGTGACGAAGACCATTAAGGTGTAAAAGAGACTCACTACAACAAGTGATAAGATCATGCCCAAAGGAATATTCTTCTTTGGATTCTTGATTTCCTCAGCAACACTTGCGATCTTGAGCAATCCTGCATATGAAACAAATACAAAACCAGCAGTAGAGAATATAGATGTCAAGCCATGCGGAGCGAACGGCTCAAAACGTTGAGCTTTTACCATTGGCAGGCCAAGGACGATATAGAGAATCATCAGTCCAAAAAGACCGATAACAAGAATGACTTGAGTTCTCCCTGCTTCTTTTATGCCGGTCAAATTCACAATAAGAAAAAAAAGACAGAATATTACCGCAATGAGATGTATGTCAACATGGACGATAAGTATTGTAAAGACCGACATGCCGATCAAAGCGAATGCACTCTTCATAGCGAGAGAAAACCAGCTCAGCAGACCGGCAATTGTGCCTACTGCAGGCCCCATGCTCCGGATAATGGTAAAGCAGTCTCCACCTGCTTTGGGCATTGCCGTTGTCATTTCAGCTATACTGAGCATACCAGCTATGGAGAGAAGTCCTGCAAGCAGATACGAAATGATTATAGCGGGTCCGGCTTGGGCGTGAGCAAGGCCCGGCAAAATGAACAAGCCGGAACTGATCATAGCTCCCGATGCAATACAAAAGACATCAAATAAAGTGAGATCTCTCCTTAATTCCATAGTTTTTCACCTTTGTTCATATCATTTGCTAAGTCATTGTATACGGGCAGTCTTATCTGTCAATTAGGCTCAGTTGCACACTGCGTATAGTAATGCGTAGTCCCTGATAAGATCTGTTGTTATCTGTGCAGTTCGTAATTACATCATTTAGGATCACGTGGAGGATCTTCTCGACAGGCTCGAAGAATAATATCCCTTACTGTCCGAGTGAGCGGAGTGAATCGAGAACTGCCTTAAGGAACTTCTCGATGCATCCGCCACACGGAACAGCGGATTTACTCGAAGAGTAAGATCTATTACTGCTCTTTCTGTCGCTAACCATTCATCATCATCCACGTCATTCCATTTTAACCGGGGAGTCGAGTTCTCCAATTCCTTCTCCCTTTGATGCCTGTCCGCCTCAGGTGGAGAAGAAGGTTGCGATGAAGCGGTACTAAAGAATAGTAATATGTTTGGAGTTAACCTTGCGTTCTCTATTTTATTTTTTACGTGGTGGTGATTTTCTTTTAGAGGTCTTCTTTTTTTTCTTTGGACGAATTTTTGAGGACCTCGCCACTTCTTTTTGCCCGGTGATGTCCAGGCATATTGTATGCAAGAAATCTTTACCGCCAATATTAATCCGTGATATGCTCAATAGTGCACCGTAGGGAGTTCCGTCTCTTCGTTTAAGCCGCACTGGATAATTACTGACACCACCGTGCCGGTTAATGGCATCGAGTAACTTCTTTCTGTCTTCTTTATTCTCGTAAGTATCGGCTATGTTAATCTTTCTAAATTCCTTAAGGGTATATCCAGTAATGGTCTCCATGGCCTTATTAGCGGTAATCACATTGCCTTTCAGAGAAGAAATGCCGATACCGATCGGAGAATGTTCAAAGATATGTCTGTAGCGCTTCTCGCTCTCGCTCAGTGCCTCCTCTGCTTTCTTACGTTCTGTGATATCAACAAAAGTAACTATGACCTCCTCGGGTTTGCCAGTTAACGGATCTAAGATAGGTTCAGTACTCACAAGTAACCAGCGTATTTTTGTGGGGTCATCCGGGAAAATACCTCTGACAGCGTTTCGTACGAGCTCACCCGTGCAACACGTCATAATCAAAGGGTGTTCTTCGTCTGATATATACTTCCCGCCTTCATCAATCATGCGCCACAAAGGACCAGTGAAGGTTTTTCCTTTAAGTTGAGTCTCAGGTATTCCTAAAATATCGCAGGCGATTTTGTTAGCATGAATAATCCTACCACCGGCATCCTGAACAAGAACGCCAGCCTGTACAGATTCATAAAGTGACCGAAACCTCGCCTCACTCTCCTGCAATGCTTTTTCTGCCCGCATCTGGTCGGTAACATCTCTGAGAATCATCCCCATGCCATCACCTACTTTGAAAGCCTTTATAGCAAAATGCTTATCTCCAAGCTTGGCCGGAGGCATGACATCATCTACGAAATAGGGCTTGCCAGTCTCTATAACTTTCATATACTGATCGTATCTTCCCGTCTCCCAAGGATTCAATGTTATATCGAGCATATTCTGTCCAATTATGTCTTCTTTCTTCTGACCAAATGCCTTTAGTAAATAATCATTGACATCAACTATGTTCAGATTCGAATCAAACAACACAAATCCCTCGGTTGCGGATTCCATAAACTTCTTTAACAGCTTGCTACTTCGCTGTAATTCGTCTTCTATCTCCTTGCGCTCGGTAATGTCAGTCCAGAAGCCTGTTATCTCTACCGGCTTGCCCTTCTCATCACGTACTAGTCTCATTTCATCACGCACCCAGATATATTCTCCATCTTTACGCCGGAATCTATATTCATAGACATGGTAATCTTCCTTTAAAACCTTTTTTACTTCGCTAAGAACACGTTGGCGGTCTTCAGGATGGATATTGTCAAACCAAAAACTTGACTTCTTGAGAAACTCTTTGGGTTTATAACCAACTACGTGTCTCACATTATCACTGAGAAACGTGGCACCATAATCACCCGAAATTTTCGATGCGTAGACAACCACTGACGTCGCAGTAAGCAGGTATCTTACTCTCTCATGAACCAGAAGAATCTTTTCGGTTTTTTCTTGTTTGATTTTAGCTTTTTCTAACTCTGCAATTCTTTTGCGCAATCTTGCGAGTTCATTTACTTGTTGTTTCTTAGCTTCCTCTTTTTTACCCATGTACTACCACTCCTATAAAAGAAAATTTAGCAAATATATTTTGTCTACTCAAAAAATGCTGTTTTGTGTGTACTATTATACTCACGAATTGTCTGATGTCAACTGCTTTCCCTTATATCAGTCATCTCATTACAATTGAAATCCACGAAATACCAGCTGTTGCTCGGTGGTTGTTCACAATATCTTTTGCATCAAATAGACATCCAAAAGTTTACCAAATTTTCTGCCTACCTCTTTTAAGACACCGACATGCGTAAATCCCACTGAATCAAAGAGGTGAATGCTCTTTTCATTACCCTCGGCTATTCGTGCTATTAATACATGCAAGCCTACATCTTGCCCCAAATGGATGATCTTCTCCAAGATTTTTCGGCCGAAACCCTTTCCTCTATGGAGCTCAGCGATATATACAGAAATCTCTGCAGTATCAGAATATGCACACCGGTCAGAATATAGGCTCAGTGATGCCCATCCCACAATGACGCCATCGATTTCACCAACCACTATAGGATACTTCGCGCCATGAGAATCAAGCCAGACCCTTTGTTCCTGAGGTGATTTGGGCGCTGTATCAAACGTTGCGACAGTCTTGCGAATAGCGTCATTATAAATCTCTGTTATTGCGTCAAGGTCATTAATTGTTGCACGTCTTATTTTCATCATCCGTACTTACCATGACTTCATTCTTCTTGCTTTTGAAGTTCTTTTACGCGCGTAATATACGCGCGTGATTTTTCTTTGTCGCCCAGCTCACTGTAAATAAATGCAAGATTGGTCATTGCATCAACATATTCAGGATCGAGCTGGAGAACCTTGTTTTCATATACATCAACTGCCTTTTGATACTCCTTTAGTTGTGTATAACACACACCTAAATAGAACCACGCGTAGAGGTCGTCAGATTTGAACTCTGTTAATCTTTCAAGATACCCCATCGCACTTTCATAGTCTTGGAATTTCACAAGGAGCTCGCCCGTAAAGAAGAGTGCATCGATGTCAACGGGATTAAACTCAAGACTTCTCTGCAAATGACTCAGGGCAAGGCTGTCTTCTTTCAGATAATAATATGCCATCCCCATTAAATAATGGCTGCGCGCAAGATCAGTAGCAGCCTTGTAAAAGAGTTCTACAGTCTGCTGGTGTACATCCACTCCCTCATCGAATCCAAGGTCAGTCTCTAGCAATTGATCCAGTTCTTCAGCTTTCTGTCCAGCCCATAATTGCACTATCTTTTGCACTAATTCTTTATTGACTTCCGCGAGATTTTGGAAGAGTATCGATGTCTTTCGATTATAGGTGACCTCGTAGTATTTAATCGCATCGCCAAAATAACTCAGACTGCTGTCAAACGCTTTTGCCTCAAACAAAGACTTCCCGATTAAAAAGTGGACATCAGGGTTTTCAGGATCGATGTCAAGTGCCTTTTTGTATTCCCTTTTTGTAGCCTCGGTACTATCCATTTTGCTGAACGTAGCACCTCTGAGTATATAAATTCCAGCATCGCCAGGTTCAATCAATTGGGCATATTTTAGATACTTTAATACACCTTCATAGTTCTCCTCATCATATTGTTCTCGGGCTGAAAAGAAGAATGCGTTGTAATAGTATTGTTCACCGCCTCCTTTTTCACTCATCCATTCAATTGTTTTCAGGGAATCAAGGGCAAATGCCTTGATTAACGCATCTGAACCATTCTGCCAACTCCCAAGACCGATTTCTGAACCACCTAATATGGCATAGAGTTCATAGTTTTCTTTGCCTGCCGTGATACCATCTAAACACGCCTTTTTGGCACGTTCGTAGTCTCTTTCATTGTAGAATGCGATTCGAGCGGTATTCAGGTATACAAATGCATGTCCCAACTGACAGAACACCATGAAGCACAAAAGATATAGTAGACGCACTTCTCCTCCTCAGTCAAAGGCAAGCCGAATCCCAAGGACCAGGGCGATTGACAATACAAGCCCGCTTCCGAAAAGGCATCCTGCCATCTTTCCCAATGCAGTGCTTACAGGCTCGCGCGCTTCTTCAATACCTCTTTTCCGTAACCACTCAGCAATGCCTCCTTCGAAGAAACCGGCAATCCCATCGGTGAGGGCGTCACCAATGACACCACCAGCGATTGCACCAGCTACGCCGAATAAGGTTCCACCCCAGAGTGCTGGTATGGTGAGGAGCCCAGTATCGAGTGCACCGAAGATCAAATCGGGAATTGTTCCTTTGAACGGACGTCGTGCAAAGAGAAGACCTAATATTGGTATCACAGTAAGTAATAAAACTACTGGCCCAATTGGAAATCTGTGTTGGAGTGTTACAACACCGATTATAGCAACAACTACCCCAAAGAATCCAACATAGGATGCCTTTTTTATCATAGGACCCCCTTTTTTCCTATTTCTTGAATAAACATACTATAAACACAAGCCATGAAAAATCAAGTAAATTGTACTGGATTGAGAACATTTGCCAAATGTGTATTCAAGATCGAAACACACAGTCAAGTCTTAAGTGTTCGCAATTTCACAAATTTTTCACAATTCGTTCTTATAATCCTTTAGACCGGTATGAGCCATACCTGACGATTGGGGCCTCGCATGAAAGGTCCTAGATTATGGCATAATAAGGAGGCCATAATTTCTGAAGAAATGCTTGCCCTCCTTTCAGTTCTCTCGATGAACTCGAGCTGAACACGGGGCCCTTCGTCAGTTTTTCTCAGAAATAGTATACTCTCACATGAAGTAAGTGCACCACACCGTATAGAGCATACTAATTTAAATAAGAGATTTGTTCATGGTATCAGCGCACTATCAATCTATAGTCTTCGCCAACCTTTTCGATGTTGAATTTTTCTCCTGCCGTCATCGCAACGCGTTACACTTTCTTGCCTGCCACTCTCTGTTCATAGATTCGGTTCTCTCCGTAGATAGTCCTCTTTCCTCTAGCGAATGAGCTCCCTGCTCGCGCGGATAATTTCATCGATATCAATATTTTCTACTGAATGTTCGAACAGTGGTTGACTCCTCCCAGTGCTGCACACCCAATAGCGTGAGCCATCTCTTTCTCGTCCCAAATAACCATGTTCAATGAGCTGACGCCGCAGCGTTACATGATCAAGACCACGAGTGCAACAGGTTGTCGCCAGCCACAATTTCAGTTCTTCGTCTATCTCTTTTTCAGTGTACCTCTGATCTGTACTCAGATTGAGGACCATGCTCTTCATCAGGATGTGTCGGTCCCGGAGTCTGTGTGGTAGGCTCGTGAGACTACTGTGCACACACAGGTCAACAAGTCGTTCCTTGAATTCTTCACACGTTATAGGTTCACCTATCATACGTCCTCCCTGAGGTCTTTTCTCCTGCATTTCAATTACTCTAATCTACGCACAAGCATACAACGGGATATTAAAAAGTCAACATCATATTCTTCATTTTGTCAATTGACAAAATGATAAAACGAGGGAAAGGTTACATTAAGCACAATGATGAAGTCTGTGCTGAGAGTTTTTTAAAAGTAAAGCAGGTATTTTGCCTTGACTGCACCAATACGGTATACGGGTTGCACCTCACCCTCTGCGTCCTGTGCGCGGTAGTCATTGAGTGCAATATAAATCCATGACTTAGGCCGGAAGTTCCAGGAAAAGATTGCGCCAATCCGATTTGAAACAAGCTCTCTTTCACCAAAATTGGTTTCAGGCATTGTCATAACAATTTCGTCAAAGATATCGAGACTCATGTCTGCATTGAACCTGATAAAAATCTTTGGCCTCAACATAGGCCACATGGCAACAATCGAATGAGAATCATCCCACTCAATCCACAGGTTGGAGGAAAATCCTGCACTCAGGTTTGGTATGAACGAATACATATAGGTGAACCAATTATGTCCTTGATAGGCAAGAAATCCACGCCAATAATTATAAGTGTATGAATAATTATTCCCAAAATTGATGTGGTTACCGAACAGATTACCCCATACAGAAAGATTGATATCTCGAGAAGTATACTGTTGGCCTGCTTCATATGCACGCCCAGCGCCCACAGTGAAATCAAAACCCCAGTTATTACGAAAATGTGCATTGACTTCAGTCAAGCCACCTATTGACCACTCTTCTTCACCTGGTTCCTTGGTAATGACAACACCTGGGGCAATGAAGTAATCTCTAACTGCCCCTGTTTTTGGTTGTCGATAGGGACCACTCATTAGCAAGAATTTCCTCTCTCCTGCCCATGGTACAAATCCGATGTCTGCCACGTCAAAGGAATCATGAATTGCCCTAACAGATGCAAAGGTGATGAAGCTCTTAATAAATCCAAAATAACCGGAATTAATCGCCCACCCCTGCTTATCATTCCTGTCACTCACAGCACCCTGGATAATAAACTGATGAGCACCTTTGCGATATACACCGTCAAGGCCAAGCGCATAATTATAGGTATCTCTATCGACTGCTGATCCGCTGAAGAGCATGCCGATATCAGAGTTATCGAGTATGCTTCGCCTGACCCTCAGGACACCAAAACCCCGATGAGACTCTTCAATCACTGTACCATTTAACGTATCAAGAAAGTCATCTGTGTATGCACCCAATGCTCCAATGTTCCAGTCTCTTGATTTAGTGGTCACTTTTAATCCACCAATAATGGGGACTGCATCACCATCCATTAGTCTGCCAATCCTCCGGGAATAGAAGATTTCGAGAGGATCGAAAAAGCCCCAATCACCAAAACCAGCCATACGAAAGATATCCCTACCCTCAAGAAAGAATGGCCTGCGTTCATCAAAATACGTGGGATAACGGGAAAGGTTGAGCTCAAATGGATCAGACTCAATCTGGGCAAAATCAGGATAGACTGTCGCATTGAGTGTGGTCTGTGGAGTCACATCCCATTTGAAATTCAGGCTCACCCTCGGTTTGTATTCAATCTCTTCACCCTCAAATCTGTCAGACCGCAGATATGCCTCAGGATAGAGCTCAAAATAGTGGCCTGTTGCTTGCGGATTAACTCCCTTCAAGATACCATACTTTGAAATCAAAACGCCTTCTTGCTGTGAAAATTCCTTCCACAGATCATATTCCTGGTTGTACGCCATATATCGGGCAAAGATGATGCCCCATTCATCAAGACCTTTCCTGTAGCGGATTGATTTGAACGGTATCTTCATCTCCACCTCGAAACGGTCATCATATATTCTGATCGCCCGAAACCATACACCATCCCAGGAATCATCATAGGTTCGACCATCATCGAGTATCCAACCCTCATACTTTATACCACTACCATATACCTGAAAATAGTAGGCGGTCGTCTTGCTCCCAAAGGGGTCAAGACCAATGCGCACATCATCCTCGTCAGCCGTGAGACAGGCAATCGGTTTATGGTTTTCGGCAAAACAACGAAAGGCAAAATAGAGGTTCTCTTTATCTTGCAATACATATACAATAGTCTTCTCAGTTGGCACCTCTTTTTCATAGGGTTCAAATTGGACAAAATCGTATGCTGAATCGGCCACGTGCCATACATCCTCAATCATGCCATCAATACGCGGTGCAGTTTCTGTGAAGTGAACCACAACCACTTTATTAACCACTTTATTGTTATTGATTGAAAATAGCAACAGTAGTAAAAGATTCATGCAACCTCCTGATACTATTAGATACCTGAATCCGCCACGCTTCTTGGCGTATCAAAATGCCTAAAGGGATTTATATCTATTAATGAATACGCAATGGTACCCAAAAAGTTTCACTCTTGATCAATAGTGCCCAAGGAGCCCACGGTCTTTCGCGACCTTTTCGCATAATTTGAATACAAAAAATCCTACAAGAAGATAAAAGACTGCATTGACTACGAGGACCAGGATATCGAACGCAGGCATTTGGTAGATGGGAAGCTTCTCAATCATATTCCTTGCAATCATCCGTGTGCCGAGGGAGAATGGTAGTATTTTCAATAGTGGTATCGTGTCAGCAGGTGCTACGATAAACCCCACAAAGATGAACTGAAGTATCTGAAAGAATGCCTGAATTTTTTTAAAGACGAGTCCGAGCCCGCCGGTGATAAAGCCTATGCCATAACCACTCGCAATGGTCAGTATCAAAAGGGGAACAAGCGTGATGAGATCAAAGTGCAGAAATCTACCAGTAGTCACCATCATCAAGACGAGCACTGGCAATACCCAGACAAGGCTCCAGACGAAATTTGCAATAACCGTGTATATAGCGACCCGCTCATATCCGAGTGGGGTCATGTATAACTGCTCGAGGGTGCCTTGACGCGCTTCCTGAACAATACCCCAGGAGAGTGCGCTGTAGGCAGCGATCGAATAGGTCCAGATAAAAAAACCGACGATGAAGCCCTCTGTTGTACTGCTAAACGGTGCCTCTTGTCCTCCGATGAGCCTGTAGCCGAGGAAAAAAAGGAGAAAGACGAGATAGACCGTTACTACAGCAGAGATAGTATTGAATGGATACCGTTTCAAAGATATCCACTCTTTTATAAAAATCGCCGTGAAGAGGTTTACCAGTCTATTTCTCATGCCTCACCATCTCGAGATAGATTTCCTCAAAATCAGGTTCAACATTTTGAATGCTCAGCAATTTAGAACCTTTCTCCTTTAAGATCTCGAGTACTTCATAGATTCTCATAGAGTCCTTTAGATCAATCGTGATCTCTGTCCTCGTCTTGTCTGATGAAAATCTGACTCCCAAGAATCTTTTGGTAAACTCATCCTGTGTTCCTGCATTAATCTCTCCTTCAACTTCAAACCGATAGCTATTCACCTGGAAGAATTCTTTTATTCTTTTTATTTCTTCATCGGCAACGATCTTACCATGATTAATAATAATAACACGCCTGCAGACATCCTCAACAACACCCATATTGTGTGAACTCAAGAGTATTGTTTTCCCCTCAGAGGCAATCTTTTCCTTGAGCAGACGCCTTACCTCATAGGTCGCCTCGACATCAAGACCGAGTGTTGGTTCATCGAGAAAGAGTATGTCGGTATTCTTGATCAATGCACAGGCAATCGCGAGTTTCTGCTGCATGCCGCGTGAGAGGAAACGCGCCTCGGTATTGATTTTGTCCCTAAGGCCAAAAAGGTCAATCAATCCATCCATCTTTGTCTTGACCTGACGAGAAGAATATCCCTGAAGTCCAGCAAAGAGCCTGAGATTCTCTTTTGTACTCATGCGCCAATAGACATTCCGGTTACCCTCTAACACAGCCGCAATTTTTTCAAAGGCAGTGCGTGGGTGCCTGATGACATCGGTGCCATCGATGACTATACTTCCTGATGTCGGGTTGATGAGACGGCACAAACTCTTGATCGTCGTGGTCTTGCCTGCGCCATTCGGTCCCAAGAGACCAACAAGCTCACCCCTGTTAATGCTGAAAGAAATATGATCTACCGCATGGATTTTCTTTTTCTTTGTCTTATAAATCTTTGTTAGGTCTTCACACTGAAGAATCTGCATGAGTACCTATAATACACATATTTCATCATTCTTCAAGTTTGGCTTCCTTCGAGGTAAAAATCCTTGACGTGTGGTTCTTTGAGACTATAATAGACCAAGGTGCTAGACAATGCTTGCCTGCAGTGGACTGCCTCTACCAATTTTCGCATGGCATGGTCAGGTGAGGAGTCTAGCGCATTAGGATGGTCAAGAATCAAAATAACAGAATAAACATATGTCTAATGAATCTTGTATAAATGTTGTCGTTCCGGTTTTAAATGAGGAGAAGATGCTCAGTAAGATGACCAGCTACTTCAATGTGCTCAAGCAAAACGCAGAGAAATTTGCTAATGGCAGAGTTCTCATAGCACATTTACCATTGTGTCATAATTGGGAGAAGTTTTTAGGGTGAATATAAAACTAATATGCGTAAAAGATATATCACGATGAATCTCGCCAATATTTTGACTACCTCAAGATTGATTCTAACTCCAGTTTGTATCTTCTTCATCATGATTGATGGTAGCTACGGTAGATTAGTTGCCTTCGGTATCTTTGTAGTTGCCTTCTTGACCGATGCATTTGATGGTTACTTAGCAAGGACAAGGAAGGAGGTTACCGAATTTGGCAAATTTTTTGACCCATTGGCTGATAAGATTCTGACGACTTCGCTCCTTATCAGTTTGGCATTTAGAATCGATGAAATATGGTGTTGGTTAGCAGTCGGCATTATTTGCTGTCGCGAAATCGCCATTGCGTTAATGAGACGGTGGCGTGTCCCACATGGGATCTGTGTTATGCCAAATGGTTATGGTAAGGTTAAAACAATCGCGCAGGCGGTAGCGGTTGGTGCACTCATCATTGGAGCGGGTGTTGCGCCATATCTTCTTTGGATAGCGGTTCTTCTATCAGTCCATTCAGGGATAAATTACATTCTTTTGTGGAGACATAAACAGCAGCAGGGTATGGATGCCTTCTTCATTGCTGAAAAATGAGGGTGCTGTCATATAATGTCTCTTAGATTTGCTGCTTTTGTGAAATCGACATGGTATTTGTTGATGCCTCGACTCTAGAGAAAAGTGAAGAGGCAACCGCCCTCGGGCAAATAATTGTTGTAAATGCTACCTTTGACAACTCTGAATATTTTCGTTCATTCAGGAGATATCGCCTCACGAATGTAGAGTTCATTGAAAAAGTGAAAAAAATTATTAAAAGAAAATAGGAGGCTCTGTGTCAAAAACAACGATTCAACAACTTGGAGAATTTGGTCAAAGTGTATGGCTCGATTATATAAGCCGCTCTCTGATTGATACAAGGAAACTGCAAGGAATGATTGACCAAGGCTTGAGAGGTATGACTTCTAATCCAACAATCTTCGATAAAGCGATTAGCACAAGTGCAGATTACGACAATAGAGCGAGGGAATTAAAGAAGCTGGACAAATCCACATTTGAAATATATGATGACCTCACTGTCAAGGATATCCAGGATGCGGCGGATATATTCAAGTCTGTGCATCAACAAACGAACGGTGTAGATGGTTTTGTCAGTCTCGAGGTAAATCCAAGATTTGCCTACAAGGTCGAAGAGACAGTAGCGGAAGCGAAGCGGTTGTATGAAAAGGTGAACCGACCAAATGTTATGTTTAAGGTACCATCCACAAACGAAGGATTTACCGCCATCGAAGAACTCTTGTCTGAGGGCATTAACATAAATATCACGCTCATATTCTCACTTCAACAGTACATAAATACTGCTCAGGCATATATCAAGGGTATCGAAAGATTCCAACAGAAAAATGGTGATATAAGTAACATCCGTTCTGTCGCAAGCGTTTTCGTAAGCCGTATTGATACTGCTACAGATGAATTGATTCAGAAAAAACTAAAAAAAGAGGGTGATGCTGCTGTGAAGTCAAAACTTGAGTCCTTGCGCGGCAAAGCAGCAGTCGCACATTCAGCAATAATCTACAAGAACTATAAAGAGACTTTCTTCGGTGAAAAATTCAAATATCTGAAAGACAAAGGTGCCAATGTTCAAAGGTTACTATGGGGATCTACAAGTACCAAAAATCCTGCCTATAGCGACATAAAATACGTCACCGAACTCATCGGCAAGCATACAGTCAATACGATACCGGAAAAGACCCTCTCTGCCTTCTTAGACCACGGTGTTGTAAAAGAGACACTGACGGGCGATACAGGAGAACCTCAGGAGGTTATCGACGATTTGATGAGTTTTGGTATCGACATCAACGATGTATGCAAGAGATTACTCGAGGATGGGGTAGTTGCATTCGAAAATTCTTTCGCCTCGCTCCTGAATGCAATAGAAGTGAAGGTGAAGAAGTTATGAAGAAGACCATCGAGATTATACCCTCCTTGCTGTCAGCAGATTTTGCAGAACTAGCCCAAGATATAAAAAAGGTTGAGCTGGCTGGCTGTAAAAGACTCCACTTGGATGTGATGGATGGCCACTTTGTACCTAACATCACCTTCGGGCCCGTTGTTATAGAATCTATTAGGAGGAGAACAAATCTTTATCTACAAGCACATCTCATGATAGAGCAGCCAGAGCGGTTTATTGTTGATTTCAAACGTGCCGGTGTAGATGGTGTTATTATCCATCAAAAAGTCTGCGGCGATTTCATTAAAGTTTTAAGAAAGATAAAAAAACAAGGTATGGATGCAGGTGTTGCCCTGAGACCGAAAACCGCAGTTGAGAGTATCAGGAATGCGCTTACAGAATTGGATACGATTTTGATTATGTCAGTCGAGCCGGGGTTCGGCGGTCAAGTCTACATCAAGGATTCTGAGAAGAAGATAAAACAGACAAAGGTGCTGCTTGAAGAAAAAGGCGTAGATATCCCAATTGCGGTGGATGGTGGCGTGAATATTCAAACAGCCCGTTTAATCGCCAACGCCGGTGCAACGAGACTCATTGCAGGTAGTGCAGTTTTCACAGGCAACGTCATCAAGAATATAAAAGCATTATATGAAAGCATGGGAGTAAAGAGATGAGAAAAAGGGACACCATTGTGCTGGGGTGTGACCATGCAGGGTATGGTGTAAAGGAATTTATCAAATCGCTACTACAAAAAATGAATTACCCGGTTGTTGACGTCGGCACCTATAGTAGAGAGAGCGTCGATTATCCTGTTTATGCTGAGCGTGTCGCGTGTATCGTCAAAGAGCGAAGAAACATTAAAGGTATTCTCGCATGCGGTACAGGGATTGGTGCTTCGATTGCAGCAAACAAGGTCCCCGGCATTTATGCTGCACTGGTACATGATGTACGTGATGCGAGATTGAGTCGGCAGCACAACAATGCCAATGTCCTCGTGCTCGGTGGCAGGTCCTATAAAAAGAAGCAGGTGGAGGAGGTGGTCAAGACATGGCTGAAGTCATGTTTCGAGGAGGGGAGACACAAACGGCGCGTAAAAAAAATCTTGAAGATTGAAAAAAAGTATCTCACACCACAAAAGAGGAGAAAATAGCAAACCGAGCTGCACTCTTCAACAACAATAGACAGCAGCTCCCAACAAACCATTACAGAACTCTCGAGGATTTTAACGGATAACCATGAGAGGTGTTGACAAAGACGATTATGAACAACAGTGCAGGCACTCAATGGAATATCTTCGGTGAAGCAGTAGCAGAACCGCGGGCAGGAGCAAAGCTCACTCCAACCACTTCTTTTGATGCCTCCTCGTTTGCCTGGGCAACATTCTACCCAGGAGCAGAGATACACGAACGTTAATAATCAAAGCAAAGGAGATCACAAAACATTACATGAAAAGAGACCTTACTGAATGTTGTATATTGAGACTATCACTTTATCATTTTCTTAATTGACAAAATGATAAATTCAGAAATTTATCGAAAAAAGTTGTGTGGAGCTGACGACTCAGTGCGCAAAGATATCACTCAAATTCGATCACACCAAAATATTCTGGGTAGTGGCCAAATGGAATAGACCAGTAGCCTGCATCACCGAGGCTGGTGCGCGGTTGAAGTCTGCGAAAACTGAAGCCCCACTGCTCATCGTTATAGGGGTCAAGCCCTTTCTTCGGAATCTTTACCTCGAGTATCCACGCCTTGTCTTCACGGCCTGGAGCGATATCCCATGGGCCATTCCATGAAAGATCCTTGGTACTCTCTCCTTCCTTGAAGATACATGAGCGATCAAAGGTAATCCCATTACTGTTAATGATTGCCTGGTAATAGGTCTCTTGGTCAAGATTGGCATCAAAGAAAAACCAGAGATTGTCATCTGAATATGTTGCTCCATCGTGTTCAGATGCCGTAGCCTTTAGCTGAGAAAAATCACTCTCGAAACAGCGGGCGCCAATATAGAGGTTATCTCTATCATGGACAAGATAGACCTCTGTCTTCTCTATGGGTGGGTCTGGGAGACCATTATAGGTACCGAGGTTTGTGATTGGTTCTACTTTCTTCCAAATCTGCTCATCGAGTTTTCCGTCAATAACCGGCACAGTTTTCGTTTGTTTCACACCTTTGAGACGCTTGACCGGAAGATAGTTTCTCAGCGTACATGACTTTCCATGGGTGAATGGGTAGTTGAGGACAAATTGTGGAATGGGAAAGATGTCTGAACCATTGTGAACAGCAAGCTTGAATGTATACTCACGCTTTCTCTCCGGACCAACAGCTAGTGCCAATTCTGCAGGTTTTATGGTATAGCGTGTTGAGTCAAAGGACCAGATCAAGGATTGAGTTATTGAATCAGCCCCAAAATTGTCGATACGGACAGCAAGCTCCACTATTTTTCCCTTCGATTCCGCTTTAACAATACAGGGATCAATGATCACTGCCTCCTCATCGGCTCTGTCTATGAGTTGGAGGTCTTCAACAGTAACGACATCACGAGCAAAGATATTTTCTTTTCTCACGACGGCAATATTCTTCTCTTCGCCCCGTACACTCACCATGAGAAAGTGAAAGAAATTTCCGCGCGCAAAATCATTAGTCCCCATGCCACCGCCAGAGCTACCGACATCGATGTATTCAATACCGTTTCTCTCGAGATAGGAGTATTGGTGATGATGGCCAGTAAAGACGATGTCTACGCCATAGTTTTCAAAGGTCTCAACCAAAGGGTCTGAGGTATCAGCCTCCAGGGCATAGAGGTAGGTGGGAATATGGTAAAAAACAAAGATATTATCTGAGTCCTTATGCTTTTCGAGGTCCTCTTTGAGCCAATCAAGCTGTGCTTGATCCATCTCCTGAGGGATTGGCCAGTATGTCATAGTATTATCCAAAATAATGAAATGACTATTTTTATAATCAAAAGAATAATACCGCTTGACTCCGGTCCTCTGTTCATATATCCTGCGATCAGTTTCGTTCTGTATCTCATGGTTCCCTGCAACAAAATGGAATGTGTGAGGCAGTTTTTTGACAACATCTAAAAGCGTATCCCACTGGGCATGGATAGCCAAGGTGTCTTCGGTATAGCCATGGATCAGATCGCCGACGCATATCACAAAATCAGGGTCGAGGAGTTTCACCTCATCAATGATGTCGGCAAAGACACCACCAACACAACTACCTGTTCTGTCGCCCACAACCGCAAACCTATAATCCTGTTCTGTAACCTTTGCAAATGCAAGAGAAGCAAGCATTATTAAAGAAAAACACCTCTTCATCTTTCCTCCTTTTTGGTAATAATAGCCACCTTCCTTTTGAAATCAAGAGAAATTTAGTAAGAGCTCAAAAAAGTCATCACCGCTCTCAAGATTACCCCATAAGTTTAACAACTTACGGGGTCCCTCGCTATACTCGAGATCTTCGACAGGCATAGATGCAAGAAAGGATTGCGCCTGCCTGCAGGAATTTACTTTCTTTCAGTACCTGGACAAAAGGTCAAGATAATTAAGCTACTATAATCATTCAACAAGCAGTGGATTCTCTACAAATGAATTGAGTCCCCAGGATTCTATTTTTTGTGTATTCCCTTACTACTTGCTCTACCTTCTCTCTCCAATCTTTCTATTAAATCGCTGCTCTTTACATCGCTTGAGGATACGCCGATAAATCCACTCCACGTCCTTTCTTGTCGTCTTCGGCATGACACAGACAAACTCATCACCACCACAGCGTATGATGGTATCCGATGATCTGAGCGTATTCTTCAAAAATTGTGCAAACTCTTTTATTATCTCGTCTCCCTTGAGATGACCATAGGTGTCATCCACCTCTTTGAAATGATCAATGTCAACAATAACCAGGGACAAGGGACTATTCTTTGAGATAAATGTCTTAATCTCCTCTTCTTGCTTTTCTTTTAAATAACGTCTATTGTAAACGCCCCACAGTTCGTCTCCATATGAAGTTTGGGAATTCATCTGCTTTCCTCTGTTAGTATGACGTGATAAACAGAAATGTCAAGATCTGGTGCTCCCTTCCGATACATTATTTAGCTACAGAGGTAAAAAATAGACGAGAGCAATAAATTCAGCTGTTAGGAACGCGATCTGATCTTTAAAATTGTATGAGGTACCTCTTTATTCTAAATTGTGTTTTTTCATATACTCTTCGACTGTCTTTTTCCAACCTCTGGCATCTATAGAATCAAATGTCCTCAGTGATTGATCAAAATATCGTTTTGCACGTATTCTATGCCCTTGAGTTAGTTCCATATCAGCGAGTCGGTAAAAGACACGTCCAATACTTAATTTCTCGCCTAAGGATTCAGCTATCTCTAATGCCTCTTTTAAACGCGTCTCTGCTTTGCTAAAATCCCTTATCTTTGTATAATATCGTCCCCATAAGATATTCTCTGTAAGGCCCTGGCGTTTCGTATGTACTTCTTTTCCAGAATCTGCAATTTTCTGCATGGTTTGTGTGAATTCCTCAAAATCTTCTTCGTCTATATAACACCCAGCCAGAAGGGATAGACTCGTGAAGAGCATATCTTTTGAATTCGCTTCTTTTGCTACAGTGTATGCAGCACTAAAATTGCTTTTTGCTCCCTCAATATCATCCAACGCCAGACGAAGTTCACCAAGACTGAATAGATTTTCAAATTTGAGCCTGTTGATATTTATCTGATCAATAATTTTTCGGGATTTTTCATAGGAAACACCGGCATTATTATAATCGCCCATATATTGATAGATATAGCCTTGCTCATTAAGGACATATGCCTCAATGCTTCTGTCTCCTATTTCTCTTGCAATCTCGAGCGCACTCTGAGAATACATCAATGCGCTCTTGTAGTCGCCTGAGCGTACATGCATGAGGCTCACGTCAGCAAGCCCTATCGCTTCACCTCGCTTATCTCCTATTTCTCTTCTTATCTTTAATGACGCTTCATTATGTTTTAATGCATTGTGGTGGTCCCCAAGCAAACTATCATAGACAAGGCCGATATTACCACATGTTGTCGCCTCACCTTGTCTGTTACCGATATCTCTGTGAATCTTTAATGCATCTTCATAATGACACAGGGCTTTTTGGTGATCACCCAGTTGACTGTAGATAATGCCAATATTACTACACGTTTTTGCCTCACCAACCCTGTCTCTGACTTCTTTGTGTATCTCAAGAGCATCCTCAAAGCATTTCAGGGCACGTGGATAATCTGATCCTAAACAAATAAGACCAATATTGCTGAGTGCTGCAGCTTCTCCTTTCTTTTCTCCGGATTCCCTGAACATTTTCAAGGCCTCTGCGTGAAACTCCAGTGCTCTTTCATCATCGGTAAGACGTGAGTAAGCGAGCCCAATAACATTTAATACCTGAGCGAGATCCTTTCTTTTTCCGATTTTTTCATATATAGCTCTACATTTCTCTGCCTCGGATATTGCCTGTCTGTAGCAGGAAATATCGTAATGGACACAAGCCTTTTTCAACAAAAGGTCTGCTAATCTCTTTTCATCACCTAACGCCTCTGATTTCTTCAGACCTATATCCAGATCCCTCAGCGCGATCTCGTAGTCACCTATTAAACTGAGAATCTCAGCCTTCTTATATAGACAATCGATTCCTGTCTTTACTCTCTCTTCGTCGTATTCATCGGCTAGTAGTTCCAATGTCCATGCGTAATACTTAATCGCTTCTCGATTTGCATACTGCTCTTTCGCTCTATCTCCAGCTGCTAAGCAGTATCTCACTCCTTTTGTTCTCTCCTTACTTCGGTAATAGTGAAAAGCTAATTCTTCGGTAGCATCTACCTTCTTGGACTTATTTCTTTTTTCGAGCTTCTCAGCCACCTCTCTGTGTAGCGTAATTGCATTTGTTCCTTCAAGGTTCTTCTTATAGAGTGCCTGACGACTTATCTCTTCCGCAAATTCAAACCTATCTTTTGCATATTTCATCATTCTCAGTTTACCTATGTCATTTATCAAACCAGTCACTTCCCCTTCATTATACCCCGTTATCTCTGAAATGATTTCTACATCAAACCATCCCGCGACACTTGCAATATCTAATACCTGTTGAGCCTCTTTACTCAAACTCTGATACTTCCTCATCGTGATATCTTGAAGACTCTTTGGTACGATCTCTGTATCCGGTTCCCTGTAGACCCATGTATCTTCTTCAATGGTCAAGTATCTTGTATTAAGTAGCTCCCTCATGATTTCTTCAATATAAAAAGGGATGCCGCCGCTCTCCTGGGCTACGTAATCGGTTAATCTTTTTTCTGGCTCTTCGCCAATTATTGCACTCACACTGCCCTTAATCTCGGAATAGGTAAAAGGATTCAACTGAATCTCCATAACATCAATCTCACGGCTGATATAGGATAAAAACTCCTCTAAAATAACTGTCATCTCTTCAACACGGTAGATGAACACAAATGCTATAGGATTATCTTTTAATGATCTCATCAGATATTTTATTACCTCGGTCGACTCTCGGTCAATCCACTGAACATTATCAATCACCACAATCTTCTCACGTCTACCTATCTCCATTACCTTCCTGACTCCTTCATAGAGACGGTATTTATCCAGTACCAATTCTACCCCATGAGGTTTTTTCGTTATCTGTTCCGAAAGTTCAGGAATCAACTTACTGATTTCGAGTCTGTATACCAAGGGAAGATCTTTCAATACTTCAATCCCCCACCTCTTAATTTGATGTTTTAATGTCTCTCTGATTGGATAATACGCAATAGTCTCGGTCAAGAGGAGGCAATCACTCCAGACAAGCTCTTTATCTCTTACATTACTCAACACCTGTTTCCCGAGGCGTGTTTTGCCTATACCTATATTACCCTTAACAACGACAACACACATCCTTTTTGTATCATTCACGAGCAGCCTTCCGAGTACTTCCTTTTCTGCAATGCGCCCAATAAAGACCTTCATCGGCAACTCTATCCTCTTCTTGTGCGTGACACCAAGAAGCCCCCCACCGCTCCGCTTGGCCTCATACAGTGTCTGATCGGCAATCCTCAATAACTCAGCAAGATCATACCCGTCATCTGGAAATGCTGACACACCAGCGCTCAAGGTTATTCTAAGGCCGCCAAATTCTCTCTCTCTGCACTGCCTTAAGATACGCCGATATATCTCTTCTGCGTCCTGTCTTGCTGTTCCCGGCATGATACAGACAAACTCATCACCGCCATAGCGAATAACCTTGTCTGACTGTCTTAACGCATCACTCATGAATTGCGCAAACCCCTTGATCACCTCATCACCCTTTATGTGTCCGTAGGTGTCATTAATCGCCTTAAAACGGTCGATATCGACAATGACGACTGAAAAGGGAATTTTCTTTGTAATGAGTACGTTAATCTCTTCTTCCTGCTGCTCTTTGAGATAATGCCGGTTGTATACACCAGTCAATTTATCAATGTATGTATACTCTTCCTGCATTTGCTCTCACAGCATTATACTATAATGTGTGGGAATGTCAAGATAACGCCAGTGTATCGCATTCTAACAAAGCTATATTTTATTGAATCAAAGCGCGTTTCTTGCACTAACCCTATCTGTTTGTTAGATTCTTTTTTATAACCTCGATTGCCTTTTCGAGCTGAGGGTCTATCCCCTTTCTCACGTTATCAGGGTGATCATCCATCGGGATGTCAGGTGTTACGCCCTCATTTTCAACTGCCCAGGCTCCAGATAGGTCCTTGAACCGCACAATTGGAGTCGAGATCCTCCCGCCATCTATCAATCGTCTATCGGCTGCAGTAATGGAGAGCAGTCCACCCCAGGTTCTATTACCAATAAGTGGTCCGAGTCCTAATTCCCTGAAGTAGTAGGGAAACTTATCGCCACCAGAACCTGCATATTCATTGGTGATACACACCAGATTTTCATGGAATTTGACAAAGGGCTCTATATCTGCTTCACCAGTGCGCCCCACGCGCGCGCCAAGAGGTCTTCGCTGAAGATAATTCATGAACATGATTGGTGTCCACCCGCCGCTGTTGTATCGAACATCAATAATGAGCCCCTCTTTACCAGCCTGGCTGAAGAAGTATTTACCAAACTCCTCGAATCCCCAGATCGAGGTATTAGGGATGTGAATATATCCAACACGTCCATTTGTTTCTTCCTCAACCTTCTTGCGATTCTTCTCTACCCAGTCGAGATAGTACAGTCTTGTCTCCGTGCTGTAGGATATGGGCTTCACCAGTACTTCGCGAGCACCAACCGTATCAGGGCTATCATTGATTCTTATCCTTATCTGTCTACCAACAGTATTTTCCAGAAACGCGTAAGGAGTATGAGGATAACTGACAAGTTCATCCTCTATCGAAATAAGAAATTCACCTTCACTCACACTACTGCCAGGTCTTGTGAGTGGTGATTCTCTGCCTTCCTGCCATGGTTCACCTCTATATATTTTCTTGAACCTATAGAACCCGCTCGGCCTATCGAGATCAAACTCTGAAGCCAAAAGACCTACGCTGATAGTATTCCTCTCATCTGCACTACTCCACACATATGTATGAGAGGCACCGAGCTCGCTAAACATCCACATAATGATTCTCGTCAGATCTGCACGGTCTGCTACATAAGGAAGAAATTGTGCAAAAGTCTCTCTCGTCTTTTCCCAATCTAATCCATGCATGCCTGGATCATAAAAGAAATCTCTTTGCAGACGCCACGCATCAACAAATATCTGGTTAATCTCAGCCTCCCTATCAATCTTCATCTCCATATTCTCAGTCTGTAAAACACCATCACCGATTGCGTACTCCTTCGCAGTAACCTCAAGTATGCCATAGACTCGTTCACTCTTGTAGAAAATATACTTAGTATCACTCGATAAGGAGTAATCATCTATATTCTTTAAGAGAATCACGTTTTTCTTTTCCTTAAGATCATAGAAACAGAGACTGTATTTTCTCTTCTCAATATCAAAGCCAATCCTTTCAAGATAGAAAACTTTATCATTGGCTGCTACGAGATTATAATAATTGCCAGGAGGAACAGGAATAGTCACAATTCTTTGATCCATATCTTCCACATCGATTTCGACATTTTCAGTTTCAACCTCTTCCTCTTTTTCGTCGCGATCGATCTCTTCATCACTTTCTGGAAGAAATGGTGATGGGATCTCCTTCCGTAGTGTCATGAGACAGATGTTTTCCATTCTCGGATACACATCAAATTCGAATGAAAAGCCAAAGATCGGGCTGAATACTCTCGATGAGCTGAAGTAAAGGTATTTGCCTGAAGGATCAAAACAGACATCATCGTCATCAAAAAATGCATCAGTAATTCGATATCTTCTTCCATCGTCAACAGAATAGAGAAAGATAGAACCAAACCAATTATCATTCAATTTAATGTAGGCAATCCATCGGCTGTTGGGTGACCACGAGAAAGAGGAAAATCGACTCATTGAAGACGTATCGATGAGAACAGGTCTGCGTTTTTCAATATCAACATAAAATAGTCGGTTCTTGCTATCGGCGTACAACAGCTTTTTACTATCTGGTGACCATAGTGGCATCCAGCGGTAGCAATCACCATCATCTGTAATCTGCATTTCTGGGCCTGCTCTGCGGGACTCCCTGATATAAATCTCATACTCACCCGTCTTTTCTGAGAGAAAGGCAATCCATTTTCCATCTGGTGACCAGGCAGGGTATCTCTCTCTTATACCCGGCGTCTTGGTGATGTTCACTACGGGCCCCTTCTCTCTTGGGACAGTAAAGATCTCACCCCGTGCCGTAAATACTGCACGCTTCCCCGTAGGGGATATCCCATGGTCTTCGATAAGATTCGACACATTCGTGTGCCGTGAATGGAGAAATCGGCGGTCATCTGGGACAAGGATCGACAGTGTATCGATCTCTTCGGTAATACAATCGAGGAGCAACACACCGCCAGCGTAGTTATACACAATTTTTGTACCACCCTTATTCATGTTCTGGATATCAAATTCTGCATGCCTCGTGATCTGTTTAATATCCATGGTTAATGGGTCATATGAGTAGATATTCATTCTTCCGTCTTTATCTGAGAGAAAATATATTCTCCCATTGATCCACTGAGGGAAAATTTCAGTTCCTTCCCAGTCAATAATCTTGTATGTAGTATCGCGCTCCAAATCATGAAGCCAAATATCCGGTGTTCTTCCTCCTCGATATCCCTTCCATTCGAGCCACGCCGCTCTGCGGTTAAACACCAATTTCGTTCCATCTGGCGAGAGATCTGCCTCATAGACACTGGGAAGTGGAAACTCCCGGGGTAATCCACCCTCAGGTGAAACAGCATACAATCGACTCAATTTCCAGTCATTACGAGCTGACCTGAAGAGAATGTATTCACCATCTGGTGCCCAGCCGATCACCACATCATGTGCCGGATGAAACGTAAGTCTCTTTGGCATACCGCCAGTCCTCGGCATGATATAGACATCATAATTATCTGAACTGTACTGACCGCTAAAGGCAATCCATTTACCGTCTGGGGAAAACTCAGGAAATGTCTCATACCCTTCGCTTGAGGTCAGTCTCTGTGCGAACAGCGCATGGATAGACGCTATCCATAAGTCCCCTCCATATTCAAAAACAACATCTGTACCATCAATGTCTGGTCGAGAGAGTAACAGCGTCGGTTCGCCACTCAGGCAAAAAGGCAGCCAGACAAATAACAAAAGGTATTTCATTTTTTTCCTCCTCTCTTTCTTGTTATTGTAACAACAATCAGTCACGACATACAAGTGCCCGTTCTCTCAGACACAACCACGGAGCTTTGAACAATCATTTTATCAATTAATTAAGTGATAAAATGATATTTATTTCAAGAACTCGATTCTTTTTATGAGCTGCTCGAGTGTCCCCATCACGGCAATGATCACTTCTGTTTTAATCCAGTAGATGCGCCTCCGCCACTTCACCTCATACCTGACCAAGTCTAGGTTCCTCAAAGAACGGAGTACCTGAGACACAGTGGGAAGGCTCACGCCGAGAGCGCGTGCGAGTTCTTCCGGCGTCTTCCTACCTGTTTTGAGTATATGGAGGATTTCGTAAGTAGTAGGATTCCCCAATACGCGACAGATACGTGATGCACGGTAATGACTCTCTGGTATCTTCTTCATGCCCTAGTATATCTCATTTTATCATTTTGTCAATTGGCGAAATGATAAAATGACAACAAATAAATTACAGCAGTTGTATGATAAAACCTCCTCATTGATAAGTCCTTCAGACATATTATGATTTAATGGAGGTGAAAATGACAATCCGAAAACTTGTTATCGGTATCATGACCTGCTGTATCCTTGTTTAGGCACAATAAAATTACTACTATGTGACTTCGGTCAATACGGAGAGAGCCACCGCGTTCAGCAACAGCCATAAAATTGCTGTCCGTGGAGACTGGATAGGTGACACAATCCATGTGGTCTTTCATGATGACAGTATATACTACACGTTCACCTCGGATGGAGGGCCAACAGGGAGAACACCTCGAGCGCTTGCGCCAGGTGCCAATCCAGCACTCGATGTAGCTGCGGTGCCAATCGTATGGATACAAGGTCATACACCTCCGAATGGTATCTACTATGTTGATTTCGGCTATCCAATCGGAACAAACGAGGCCACACAACGGTCTCATGCCTCATGCCTGGAGATCTTGCCAAATCCATTTATCGAGCAGACAGAAATCAGATATGAACCATCAGCAGAGGTAGAGAATACTGCGATAATACGGATCTAAAGTACAGCAGGTGAATGAGTGAAGACACTCGATCGACAATCTCCAATCAACAATCTCAACTATTGGGTGTGGGATGGTACTGACAATCGAGGTAAGAACGTGCCTGCTGGCGCCTATTTTTGCATTATAGAGGCCGCACGGCAAAAGGTTGCGAAAAAGGTTGTTAGGCTGAAATAGAACTGAAATCTCTACACAATGAACTCAATGTCTGGGTTTGACTGAAGGGTTGCATAGGCACCACAATATTTATCTCGAGAGAGTTCGAATGAGCGCACCAGGTCTTTGCGGTCATAATCACCTTCGCACTTTAACTTGACCGTGATCTTTTCGTATCTCTTCGGATGTTCAGGTGCCCTCTTACCTTCAATATTTACTTCAAATTTATCGATCTTACCGCCCTTTTTTTGGAGGATAGAGACGATATCCATTCCCATACAGCCTGCAAGAGAAACTAACATAAGCTCGAGGGGCCGAAAGCCTTGGTCAAGACCACCATATTCCTTGTCAGTGTCCACAATAATCTTATGATTATACTCATCCTCTGCAATGAATTGAAGCCCTTGCGACCAAATCAGCTTTATCACTGAAACCCGCGCTTTTATTCCTTTACCAGGGAATCAATCAGGGTATCGAACATAGGCTCTAATTCGGGCGCAAAACCTAACTGTGTCTTTCGGATCGTGCCCTTTTTATCAATGATAAACATATGGGGGATAGCCTGAACATTATAGGCCTTGGCAATTTCATTATTTCCCAAGAGGATTGGATAGGGAATTTTGTTTTGATCCCTATATTTCTCGAGGATTGCCCTGTCTTCAGTACTTATCCCGAGCACCATGAATCCCTGGTCTTTATATGTGTTAAAGAGATTTATTAAGACAGGTATGCTGTTTCTACACGGTGGGCACCATGTTGCCCAAAAGTCAATGATCACGACCATGCCCTTTAATTTTGAAAGCGTGATCTCCTCGCCATCAAGCGATGTCAAGGTGAAATTCTGCGGACCAGCGGTCTGCTCTTTCCCTGCCTTACCATTTGACGAACAGTATACCAATAGCAATAGACATACCAGTCCACATCTCTGCAGATATCTACTCATTTTACCTCCATTTCTCTAGTCTTTTATGTACTTTTGTAGTTTTTTCACGATGTGGGTCTTGGGAACTGCACCAACTATCCTCTCAGCCTCTTTACCCTGTTCAAATATGATAATGGTCGGTATGTTCTGAATACTAAACTCATTTGCGGTCTTAATCTCGTTATCCACATTTACCTTGCCTACCATTACCTTGTCTTTGTATTCCTTGCTGATCTCTTCCATGACCGGAGAGACGAGTGAACAAGGAGCGCACCATATTGCCCAAAAATCAACGATATACGGAATCTCCGATTTTTCGACCTCTTGATGAAAATCATTATCAGTCAGCTCTTTAATCATAATTACCTCCTTTATTGCGTTATCAGGGGCTCCTCATTGTGTTGAAATCCCCAAAAGGCTTGTAATCTCACCCCTATTACACATGCAATGTTTCACGTGAAACATTCTAAAAAATCTGCTCATACCCAAGCCGAATCATTCGATTGAATTGCAGGTCATATGGACTGTTATCAAGAAGATCTCTCAGGGCAAACTCGAAGAAGAGCTCTTCATAAAAGATCAACTTGAGGCTCACGTTTAGATATCCCTTATCATTATCAGTATCATCGTTGAAATTGGGACTATAATCACTCATAAGAGCCGAGCCAGAACCAAACTGGATCTTCACTCCACAGAACATATCGAACCGATTATCAGCTTCAAAACAGTAGTTTATCCCGAGACTTGGGACAATCTCAATACCTGAATAAGCAAATGTCTTACCGACTTGACCATACAAACCCTTAGACATAATTGCATAGCGGCCACTATCACTGCTATAACCACCATACCCCTGATTATCAAAACCAAGCAGAACCTCTGGCACAAAAAATCCGTATTCTATCGCCATCATTCTGATCTGTATTCCCGGTATTTCATAGAAATCAGGATCTCCGGCACCGATGAGATTAGCAGCTCCATAGCTGACACCCATACTAAATCTATCCCAGACACCGATATTAAAGAATCCGAGAATCTCTCCTTCAGGGCCAAAACGAAGCTCAATATCAAACTCCGCATGTTCTGGTACACCGAGATAAGGCTGATCCACATAATATAGATTACAGACAAACAGGATTAATACCATCTAACCTCCTCTATAAGAGGACTTATGAAAGGCTGCGAAGAAGCAATAACAGGGATATCAGGAGGCCTACTGGTAAATCGTATAAGCAATGACACCAGTACCATAACCCTTTTATCCTTCAAAGCCATCTTAAGCCTTCTTGAGCCATATTCTCCTTCTCCCTTCTCATATCTGACCATAGATCTGCAGTGATCCGTCTCCAATGATATTCTTTATCTGATTCAACACATGTGGTTCAGGATTTATCTTTATTGATCTGGACCTGAACCTTCTGCAGTCCGCCTCGCCGTTTATCTTAAACCACACCTCACACTCACCTTTATTTTCATTCAATACATCGAGTAATCTTTTCAAGCCGTCTTCAGGAATCCTCTCGCTATTGAAGTTAATAAAGACCTTTCTATAGTAGTTTCGTGCCTCCTTAAATGACACAATATACTCTGCCCTCATACTCTTTCTATCTTCTTCACCTGACAGTCTTCCCTTGATAATTAAAGGCATGTCAACCTTTAAGAGGCGTGAATACTTCTCAAAATTATCCGAAAAGATGAAGATATCTATCGCACCATCAAAATCCTCTAGATTTATGATCGCATAATTACGGCCCTTTTTATCTCTCTTTATCTTCTTTGAGTTCAAAAGACCGCCTACAGTAATATAATCACCATTTCTATAGGCATCAAGGCCATTGAGCGATAAAAGCCCAAGAGCAGAGAATTCTTCATGATAATTTTCCAATGGATGCTTGGAGAAATAGAAACCAAAGGCCTCTTTTTGGAACGACATGCTATCCTCACCAGGTTCGCTCTGCTCGCCTTCTTTTTCATCACCATCTTCATTGTCATCCTGGAAAAGGCCTGCTTGCTGTACAGAAAGATCCTTGTCTCTCTTGAAGGCCTTTAAGAGCTTATTGATGTCAGGCTCAAACTCATGGAATGCTCCAGATTTAATCAATGATTCGAGAGATTTCTTGTTCAATCCTCTTGTGCGAGCCTGAAAGTCAAAGAATGATTTAAATAGGCCACGAGTCCGCTCACTGAGAATTGTCTGAACGAGCGGTCTGCCAAGGTTTTTTAAGGCTCCAAGACCATAGCGTATCTGAGAGTCCTCTTTCTTAAACTGATAAGCACTCCTGTTTATGTCTGGAGGCAAGATATCTATCTTCATTCTTCTCGTCTCGCGTATCAAGACCCAGAGTCTCTTTGTGTCGCTAATCTCACTGTTGAGCGAAGAAATCATGAACTCTTGCCCAAAATGGCACTTGAGATACGCGGTCTGATTTGCCAGCGCAGCATATGCAGCAGCATGTGATTTGTTAAACCCATATCCAGCAAATGGTGCAATGTTATTGAAAATATGTTCTGCAATATCTGAAGAAATCCCATTCTCCTTGGCATTTGCTATGAACTTCTCTCTATTCTCAGCCATCAATTCAGGTATCTTTTTACCCATTGCCCTTCTAAGATTATCGGCCTCAGCCATAGAGAACCCAGCGATACGAGAGGCAATTCTCATGACCTGTTCCTGATATACAATCATGCCATATGTCTCTTTGAGGATCGGTTCGAGCAATGCGTGAAGATATCTTATCTTCTCAGGATGTTGTTTATTCTCAATCATTCGCTGCATGTCCACATTTCCCATTGGGCCTGGCCTATACAGTGCAATAACCGCAATCAGATCCTCAAAGGTCTCGGGCTTGAAGCTCTTGAGTATCTCCTGCATCCCTTGACTCTCGAGCTGGAACACGCCAACTGTCTCACCTCGCTTGAGCATATCATAAGTCTCTTTGTCATAGATGGGAATGTCGCCAACCTGTCTATCAATCAGCCTCAGCGTATTTTCAATCACTGTTAGGGTCCTCAGGCCGAGTATATCCATCTTTAAGAGACCAATGTCTTCCAAGCTGTTCTTTGCATATTGGGTGGACACTTCATTCTTGTCTGGGCTCTTATATAAGGGTACGTATTCGACCAATTCCTTTGGTGTGATGACCACGCCTGCTGCGTGTGTTGCAGGATGGCGTGCAAGACCTTCGAGCTTTTTTGCCACGGTGATGAGCTCTTTATATCCCTCCTTGGATTCAACAAGGGCCCTCAATTCTTTCACCTCGCTCAGTGCCTCATCAATATTTTTGTGAAAGGGAATGAGTTTGGCAAGACGATCAATTTCGCCATAGGGAATCTCTAGAACTCTTCCCACATCTCTGACCACTGCACGTGCCTGCATCGTTCCGAAGGTAATCACCTGGGTCACATTCTTTTGGCCATATCGTTGCTTAATAAAATCAATGACCTCATCCCTTCGTGTATCACCGAAATCCGCATCAATATCTGGTAGACTCAATCGCTCAGGATTGAGAAATCGTTCAAAGATAAGATTGTACTTCAACGGATCAACGTCAGTGATACCCAGTGAATAGAGTGCCAAACTTCCCACTGCAGAACCTCTTCCTGGGCCAACAGGAATGCTCCGCTGACGAGCGAATTCAATAATCTCTCTGATAATCAAAAAGTATCCAGATAATCCCATCCTGCTGATAATCCCCAGCTCATAATTCAACCGTTCCTCTATTCCCGGCGTAGTCCGATCAAACCGATGTCTAACGCCTTCAAAGGTGAGATATTTCAAATAATCAAAATCGGTCTCAAAGTTCTGTGGTCGAGGAAAGGTCGGGAGCTTTACATCTTTACCTGAAGTATCAATCATCAAGTTACAGCTCTGGGCGATCAATCTGGTATTCGTGATCGCCTCTGGCAAATCATCAAATAATGCGGCCATCTCTTCTGGTGAACGGAAATAGGCGTGACGCGTTTCAAAGCGGAGACGCTCTCGATCAGACAAGGCCTTTTTAGTACCAATACACAAGAGAACATCATGAGCCTTATAATCATCAGGGTAGAAATAATGGCAATCATTAGTTGCCACAAGGGGCGCATCAAACTCCTTGGCGAGATGGAGTAATTCCCTGTGAACCCTCTGCTCGTGCTTGATCCCGAGCCTCATGATCTCAATATAGAACTTATCGCGGCCTAAAATATCCTGGTATTCTTGAAGAGCCTTCCGTGCACCTGCTGTATCTCCCATACCTATTTTGTAGGGAATCTCTCCTTTGAGACAACCTGAGAGACCAATGAGCCCTTCATGATACTGCGATAATATCTCCTTATCTATTCTTGGCTTATAATAGAACCCCTCGAGGTAAGCCAATGAAGACAACTTTATCAAATTTCGGTATCCGGTTTCGTTTGTACACAGAAGGGTCAAATGGAATGACGACTCTGGAATACGCATATTCTTTGACTGATCTCTTCTTGACTTGGGTGCAATATACGTTTCGATACCTATTATTGGCTTTATGCCTCTGCGCTGTGCACTCTTATAGAATTTGATCGCTCCGAACATATTCCCGTGGTCAGTTATTGCGAGTGCTGGCATCTTAAATTTCACGGCAAGCTCAACGAGGCGATCAATCCTCATCGCTCCATCGAGCAAGGAGTACTCTGTGTGATTATGGAGGTGAATGAATGACATATCCTTCAAAAGATGTTATAAGGGGCTAACTCCTTGATCTTCCTCCTTTGTTACTAGACTTAAACCTCATGCCTCTTTATCTACTATTCAATGGTAGGTGAAGCGGATTTGCACAGTATAATTCTTTACAACGCGGACAGAGGACATAATCGAATTCCTTATACACCTCCTCTTCAAGGAGATCCTCAGGATATGATTTTATCTTTTCAAATTCCTTATTCAAATCCATCTTCTCGGTTTTGATACTAATGACCCCATCAAAATCAGCGAATACCTTGATTGCCAGGCGATAAAAGAGATCACCCGGATGTATTATCTTATGACACCTGTTACAGGTTTGAGAAGACACAATTAAATCCGCAGGAGTTGCAGTGTCATCCGCCACGAAACATGGCGGACCGCGGGAGCAGCATCGTTGCACTCACTGTATGAGTTAATAGGCGTTTCCTGCGAGTTCCCAGCACGGATCGATCCTGCGAATTCCGTTGAAATCGGAATGGTACTGCGGTTCGTCATCTATGCCAGCGCTTTAAGCACATGTTTACATACTTCTTTTAATGTCTCAAACAAACCGATTCCCTGGGTTGCCACAGCCTCAAAATAGGCATATCTACTTTGAGGATTTAAGGTCTTTTGTAACTCCTCTACTGAAGTAATGTTCGGTAGATCTCTTTTATTGTACTGGAGGACAAGGGGTATCTTTTCAAGGGATAGATTGTATGTCCTCAAATTATCCTGCAAATTGTCAAATGATTCAATATTTTCATCATAACGCTCAATCTGTGAATCCGCAACAAAGATAATCCCATCAACTCCTTTGAGTATCAGCTTTCTGGAGGCATTATAAAAGACCTGCCCCGGAACCGTATAGAGGTGGAACCGTGTTTTAAAGCCCCTGATCGTGCCGAGATCAATGGGTAGAAAATCGAAAAAGAGTGTGCGGTCAAGTTCGGTCGCAAGACTTATTAATCTACCTTTAATAGCCGGATTCAACTTGCCGTAGATGTATTTCAGATTTGTGGTCTTGCCGCCTAAACCAGGACCATAATAGACAATCTTGGCATTGATTTCTCTTGATGCGTAGTTAATTAAGGCCATAGCATTGATTAAGCTCCAAATCCCAAAATAACATAAGCCACAACTGCCTAACAGAACGACTTTTAATCAAGAGCTCTTCACTGTGAACACTCTGTGGTGGCTGCAGTGCACATCTGGAATATCTGTGCATTCTAAGTTCCAAAAAGTTTATCGAGTTCTTCTTCAGCAGCCCTTCTGAAGTCAGAATCGATCTCTCTCGCAGGTCCAGCCTCTGTTTCGATTTTTCTGAAGATATCCTCAAATATCCTCTCAAGCTCCACCGCAGTATTCTTTGTCTTGACCCTCACTAAGCCGAGGGTCGTCCGTTGGTCAAATATTACTGCAACAATGACTCGATTCGCAACAATACATACATAGATATTTTCTTTTTCACCCTGGTGATAGAGGGTCGAAAACTCTTTCTCTCCGATGAGTGATGCAAGCTGGCCAGTCGCAGCAAAGTCTGCTGCTGAAAGTGTCGCGAAGGACGATGTATCGAGGCGTGAGATATCACCTGATGACGTGATGAGTTGCCCTGCCTTGTCAATCAAAAGAATGGTCCGCGCATTTGTTCCTTGCAGGAGTCGATTTAATGCCTCATTGATTGCCCAGAAATCTTCTTCGAAGATACTGATTCCCTCTTGCATCAGACCATTATAAATACTATTCTAGAAAAGTCAAGACAGAATATTTCTTGAAACAAAGACTAGATTCACTTTTTGTTGGCTCGCTCAATGGGTTGCCAGCTTGGTTTTCCTTTATTAAACAAGGAATTATAAAGCCCAACTACTTGAGCACAATTAGTAAAAAGAAAATAACTCATAAAAGTGAACATCGAAGGAAGTTTCAAACCACGCCATAGCAGTACAATACCTACAATTGACAAAGTATGAAGAAGAATCTGCCCCCCCAAAAAAATTGTATAAAAGCTGCCCTCAATAAATAAATTACTTATGAAAAGAACGCCCATCAGAGGTACGGTTGACCAACGAAATATCTTATGAAATATTAAAGGTAACGCTACAGGACTGGTGAACGGATTTAAAAGGTTTTTATGATAAAACAGCGCTTGCCATGCCCTAGTTGATATTCGCACTTTTCTCCGCCACTCTTCTTTTAACGTTAGAGAGGTGTCTTCAAATGCTACTGCTTTAGGTTCCAGAATTATGCGTTTTCCTTTTTGGACAACACTCAGAGATATCGTCATATCATCACACAGATTCAAATGCGAAGGTATGGAAGGGAAAAGTTCTCTTCTGATCGCGTAGATAGGACCATTAGCTCCTATTGTACTGTATATCTTACTCTCCAGCTCCTTAAGCTTGGTTTCGTAACTCCAGTAAGACTGCTCGTTCCTACTAATATAATCACTTTGGGCAGTTATTTTCTCAACCCCTGTTACTACGCCCACACTCTCATCCACAAAACGACTCGCCAATTTCTGCAAAGCATCCTCCGCAAACATGGCGTTAGCATCAGTCAGAACAATTATATCACCTTTTGTCTTTGGTAAAACCCTATTTATAGTAGCTAACTTGCCTCCTCTAGAGAATTCAAAGAATTTCACACCTTTCTTTGAGTACTGCTCGACAACATTCTTGGTGTCATCACTAGAGCCATCAGAAGCAATAATGATTTCAACCTTCTCTTCTGGATAATTGAGAAGTAGACTATTTTCTATTTTTCTTTTTATCACTACTCCTTCATTATAAACTGGTATAACCAGAGACACTGCGGGGTGGTAAGAAGAGTTAGTCTTACTTCTCTTTGAAAATATACTTATTAATTTTAAAATAAAAGGATAACCAATGTATGTATGCAAAAGAAGTGCTAAAAAAGTAAAGAAGAAAAAGGGCATAGAAATCCTGGATCTTGCTTAATTATATACAAAGAATTTCACAATTCAAGATGTTATAAAAAACAAATCCTTGACTCTCTAATCACATTTCGTATAATCGAACATTATGCTATCAGGTAATGTTTATTTCCCCACACTGGAAAAAGTATATTGGAAATGACGCACATTGGAAATAACATTCTCCGGCTTAACCGTTGGATTAAATTATTAGCTGGCAAGAGTTATTATCATAAACACCAAGGTTTGGGTAAAAAATTCACCCCAGACAAAATCGAAGGATACTTCAATGACTTAACGAATAAAACACTCTGGGAAGGTAAAACAGACCCAAATGGTACCCCCATGAATGTGATTCTAGAAACTCGAAGAAAAGTCTACTTTGCAACAACTATTGTCCAGAAAGCTCTCGGACACTACGATAAGTGGCTTATCAAAAATGAAGCACGAGAATTTTCGGAGTTCATAAAACTCTGCGACTGGTTAGTAAATAACCAAGACAGTCAGGGTGGTTGGAAAGTGTGGGTAAACATGGGCGTTAAGGCATTGGTGCCGTATTCAGCAATGACCCAAGGAGAGGCTATTTCGGCCTTAGTAAGAGCTTGGAAGCACACACGAAGTCATTCATATAAAGAGTGTGCGGAACACGCTTGCAGTCTCCTCATTGAACCGGTTGAGAAAGGTGGAACAGCTTACTATATAGGGAACGATATTTTCCTGGAAGAAATCCCCTTAAGACCGAGAAACACCATATTAAATGGATGGATTTTTGCTCTGATAGGCTTATACGACTATCACTTAGCTTTTAGCAATGAAAAAGTATATAGAAAATTTAGAAATTCTTTAGGCAGTCTTGAATATCATATATCTTGTTTCGATACAGGATACTGGTCATATTACGACACTCAGAGACACATAGCGAGTCACTTTTATCACGATTTACACATCGCACAACTAAATGCGCTTTGTCTGATTGAACCAGAACATAACCAGATTTTAAAATACGTAAAACAATGGAGCACATACAGGCAACATAAGTTTAACCTGTACTATGCAACAATCTTGAAAGGAATTCAAAAAATTAGAGAACCGGGTGAAGTAACATTGCTAAAATGAGATGTCTTTCCATTTTTCATCTCTAACTGCAATTACCAAAATCTGCAATCAGATATTTTATGATTCCGGTTAAATTGAATTCCTTTTTGACTCGGCGGTGTCCGGCAATGCCTACAGCTTTTGCTAACTGAGGTTTATACATTAAGCTCTTGACAGATTCGGCGATTTCCCTTGAACTCTTCTGGTTTATCAAAATGCCTGCACCACCACCTAAAAGCTCAGGAATACCGCCTGTCTTCGTTGATATCACGGGGATACTGTAAGACATAGCTTCCATTAATGCCACAGGAATGCCTTCCCTTTCATGGTCAGGGTCAATTATGCTGGGAAGAACTACTGCATCAACTTCGCCATTAATGTACATTCGCAACAAATCTCCGTGCGGAATACGGTCAATCATTCTGATATATCCAGAAAGACCCAGTCGTTGTATTTGCCTCCAAATTACTTTCTTGAGAGGTCCATCGCCAATAATAAAGCACACAAATCGAGTGATGTTAGATTCGACAAGGATTTTACAGGCTTCGACCAAGTAATAATGACCTTTCTTGCTGCGTAAATTTGCCGGACAAGCAATAACAAATTGCCGATGATTTTTTGCTTCAGGTTTTGAGCTCTCTGGAATTTTCACCCCCATATGTATGACCCTTAATTTGTTGCTGAAACAATCTCCGATCAAATCCACCGTTTCCAACTTTCCATCTTCGCTTATACAACGGACAAATTTAGCTGAGGAACACTTAAGGGCAAGCATATTATTCTCAGCGATATCCCACCTATGCAAAGTCAAACTCCAAGGAACGCCGGTGAGTTCCGAAAGAATATACGCCATAGTTGATGTTGTGGAACCCCAATGAGCATGAATATGATTGATATCAAGAATTCTGATTAATTTCACAAAATAATTTGCTTTAGGCAAGACAAGTAAATTCTTAACGAAGATGGAAAGATTTCTCGAGTGTTTCACAATATTAAAGCAGATAAGTCTCAGCTTCGCCTTCTTGAAATAAGAGTAAACTAAGTCCAAAATCATTCTTGCAGTAACTAAAGGATACCATACAGTGTTTTCAAGAATAGACTCGGTCTTTTTGTTAAATATTGTACGCGGCGGATTACGCGGCAAAATAATAACCTCGACCCCAAAGTGCTTAAGCTCCAGACATTCCTCGAGAATAAATGTTTCTCCTTTCCCATACGGAGCGTGAGCAGTTATGTAAAGTACTTTCATAGTTGAAAGGTCCCTTCTCGAAAACAGATAGCTCTTTCCCAAACAGACATTTCCTCACGTCCTCGTTCGATGCTACTGGTCATAACTTATATCCCCTCGGCTTGCGTAGCATATCTCCTGTTCAGGTTAGTATACAGTTTTTCATAATTCTTGACCGTCATTTTTATATCAAACTTACTCGCGGCCCTTATTCTGGCTTTCTCACCCATCTCTCTCCTGAGATGTGGATTAGATGCTAGTTCTAGCATGGCTAAGCCTAATTCACGTGGAGCGTTCGAAGGCACTAAGATACCAATGTTGCTGCCTTGAAACAGCTCGATAACTCCAGCTGCCGCTGTTGCTATTATTGGCTTCCCCGCCGCCATTGCTTCTATCATTGATAAACTCAAGCCTTCCCATTTTGATGCGGAAACATAGATATCAGTATTTTCTAGCAGTGCTGGAATATCATCTCGTACGCCGAGGAAAAATACATTATTTCGCATCTTCCGCTCATCAACAAGCTTTTCTATCTCGCACCGCAAGGGGCCATCGCCGACCAAAAACAACTTTGAACCTCTTCGCACTTTTACTACCTCAGCGAAGGCTTCAATGAGCAAGTGGTGATTCTTTTGAGGCCTAAAGCCACTCACATTAATGAATGTTGTATCAGTCTCCTCGCTGGGCTGCTTCAGAGTAATAAAACTGCCGATCGGAATACCATTATAAATAGTGGGCGAACGTACACCATAAAGCTCATAAACTGAGGCAGCAACACCATCTGAGACACTCACTGGAATGACACGAAATAGATTGAAGGCGAACCAGTGTATTATCTTCCCACCTAGATCAACTTCACGTTGTGCAATGTTGTGGACAGTATGGACTTTTACAGGAATACGATTAAACAGTGTCGGTAAAAGGGTATAACGCATAACGTAGCGATGCGTATGAACAACATCTGGTTTCACTTCACTCAGTACACGATGGATTCTCGATATCATTCGCGTATCAACGCCTCTACGTTTACCGAGATAATATAAAGGTATGTGAAATTCCTTTAATTCACGATCAAGCCAAGTATCATAAGGTGAGTATAATACACATAAGTGAATATCAAAAATCGTCCGATTCATATTCTTGAGAATATTGACCAATAATGACTCTGCACCTGCCACAGGCAAATCGGGCATGATATGCAGCACTTTCATTTGTTACAACCCATAACAGAAACACCGGCTAGCTTCAACAAAATAATTATCAAAAATAGCGGACCAAAATAGATGTGCGTCACATACCAAAATACTTGACAAAATTCTGCATGAATGCCTTCAAATAAAAGAAGCGAAAATCCAGCAGCATAAAGAAAGAGCGCAAATACTTCATGGGAATTACGCTGGTAGTACAGATAAATTAATCGAGCCACCAAACCATAAACAAACATGTGAACAAATGCTCCAAGATAACCAAAGTTTACAAAACCTTCACCTACTGTAAAGAAAACGAAACTCACGCCTGTCTTCTTGAGCCCAGGATAGTAATTATCAAGACGCCACTCTGAGAGTGTACGAAGTGCCTCAGGCCACAATCTCCCTACTCGTGGTAGTATCCTTATTAAGCCAACTAGGTAACTAGCCCCATATTTGAACTGGAATGAATTATCCATCAAAACTTCGACAATCACCTTTGATGGAGGAATAAATTCACCACCAACAAAGGGCAGCAGCAAATAGGGTCGCTTCACCGCAAAATTTAATGTTTCTACAATCCCAGTTATCAGCCCTAATTTTGCCCAAATGCCTCTCGTATGTCCATAGATAAAGAAGAATAAGTAACCCACTACCGCTACCAGTAAGACCCACCGTAACTTAATATGTGAAACTCCATAATTGAAGAAAATAAACGCCATGAGAACCACATAGACAATGTAGCGTCGTTGCCCTATCAGCAAAGTTACTGTAATGAAAAACAAGAAACCTAACAAAGATACTACAAATAATATCCTTCTTTGCTCCTTGTACGTTATAAACATCAGTAGCACAGCCGAAATACCTATCAGTTCTAGACCTGAACCAAAGGCAAGGACTTCCCTCATAATTACATAGCGTTGTGGACCGTAGCCTATTTTTATATAGTTACTTAACCCGCCAAAACTTGCTACATTTGTCGCAAACGATATCATTCCCGACACAAGAAGTATTAGACCAGCTATTTTTAATAATCTGTAGTCTGTTGTTATCACCGGCAATTTAGCAACAATCTTTTCAGAGAAAGGTGAATAGTAGCCTATGAGTAATCCAATCAGGCCGATCAGGCAGATTAGTGTATACTGAAAGATTATGGGGTCGGCGACATATCGGAATAGTGAAGCAATTGCAACATCCTGCATGCTTACAAGGTAGTTAAGAGGAAGCATCATTGAGTACAATGTTAACACGATGAGCAAGGGATTTATAATCTCATAAGAATCTGATCCTTCTTTTCTGGTGTTGCGGATAATAAAAAACATAACTAGGGCAAAAAATATGATTACAAAAAACCAAAGGCCAGTTCGACTGATACTACGCGCAAGCTGTCCATAGATAAGCGAAATCCCTATACTCACAGTGACAACTATGACCGTAAAAATGAATTCAATTCTACGAACTTTCATGCACCTTTCTACTAACGAATAGAATCAGATATAACTCTCCGAAAACTATTGCAACTGCGTAACTAACTGCGCCACCAATGGCACCGAACCGAGGAGCGAGCACATAGACAAGGAGGGCGGCAGCAATTAGTCGCACAATGTTGACTACTGCATCAACTTCTGGATGCATTAGTGTATGTACTAACATTGAGATAAGGCCCATAAAAATGGTTGCTGCTAATGCAATGGATGATATTATAAAGACGGGCAAAGCATGTTGGTACTCTATACCAAGAAATGATCTTTGAATGACTGCAAGGGCAAAGATAAACAGAAAACCTAACAGCGCATATACCGGAGAAAACTTTTTAACCCTAGATAGATGTTCCTTCATATCTTTTGTCTCCTCAAATGCTGTGACGTGTGGGAAAAAAACCGTTCTGAGCGCCATATTCAGCGTCAAAAAAGCTACTGTAAACACAAACCCAGCAGAGAGGACGCCCAATTCATACTTCGAAGAACGTGCGGCAAGTACAAATTGGACTACACGTAAAATTGAATTATAAAAAACACTCGAAATAGCAACCCATTTGCTATAGTTTAAAGCCTTTTTCAATACCTCATACAGTCTAGGAACATTAAATGATTTCACATAAATAATACGAGAAAAAATAGAACTAATGCCGATAAAGGTAATTATGAATACAGGAATTGTATACAAGGAGATATAAGCGTACGCATTCTCTAAAGTGTGTGTGTAAGCCATAAATAAACTGAAAATCAAGATACGTAACAATCCATAACCGAGAATAAAAGCCGTGAGTCTCCTGAATCGCCTATGCGCTTGCTGGAAATTCTGAAAGTAAGCCCATAGAGTAAATATACCACCTGTGATTATTGCTAACGAAAACAAAGCTCGATGATAACCACCAACACCCATCAATCGCGCAATTGCCGCACCCAGAGGGAATGCCAGTATGACAAGTAACGTTATGATGATCAATCTAAAGAGAAAAAGCGATAAGAGCAGCAAATTCTGTCGCTCAGTATCTTTGTCATAGAGATTAAAAAATCTGACTAATGTCAAACTCAACCCAATGTCTGAAATAATGTTTACCAGTATCATAACAGATACTGCAAGCGAGAAAATACCAAAACCTTCTGGACCGAACTTCTTTGCCAGCAGGATATTAATAACAAATGTTACAGCATTATTAAAAACATTTCCACAGAGGACAATAAAAATCGATGTAATTTGAGGATGCTCTTTTAAGAATCTGGCGCCACTTTCTCTTGAAAGAAAATCTCTTATTCCCGCCAGATTGGAAGACCCAAAAATCATCTTCGTATTCTAATGATTTCCGCTGTAAAATCAAGAGGTGAAATTTTTTATTGACACGATGACATTTTTCATATAATATAACACTATGAAGGAAACGCCGAACGCATCATTTGTCGATTATTTAACAGTGCTTATGAAAAGAAGGCGCCTGATTATCAAAACTTTTTCCATCTCCGTTCTTTGTGCAATCATCATAAGTCTCATAATCCCTCCTCAATACACTGCTACCGCAACAATACTCCCACCGAATTTACAACAAGAGGCACTATTAGGTATGCTCCAGGGCAGTATCATTAGCACATTGGGTGGAATGTCAGGATTGGGCAGCATGTTACCTGGAGCCACAACGCCATCTGATCTCTTCGCAGCTATATTGGAGAGCGGCAGAATCTCTGACAACATTATCACAAAGTACAACCTCAAGAAGATTTTCAAAACAAGAACAATGGACGATACATACAAAATGCTTAAAGGCATCACGAGAATCAGAGTCACACCAGAGGGTATCATTTCAGTTTCTGTGACGTGGTATGACAAATACCTTGCAGCGAACATCGCCAACTCATTTATAGAAGAACTCGATAGATTCAATACCGAAACAGCGATGACAACTGGCAAAAAATACCGTATTTTCATTGAAAAGCGCTTGAATGAGAATCTTGATTCCCTTAAACAAGCAGAAAACAATCTCAGAAAATTCCAAGAGGAACATCGTACTATCGCTCTTGATATCGAGCTGCAAAGTGTGATAGAAGCAATTGCGGAATTAAAAGGCCAGATTATCCTGCTCGAAGCTCAGAAAGCAGCTGTAGGCTCTCCAAGTGGTACAAGTAATCTCTATGCCACGAACATTGATAGACAGTTAAGAGAATTGAAGAAACAATTGGCAAAAATAGAGTTCGGTGATACACTCCAAAAGAGGAAGGAATTTGGTGCTGGTTTTGCAGTACCATTTTCACAATTGCCTGAGGTAGCACTCGAATACGCAGGGTTGATACGCGACGTAAAAGTACAAGAGACGATATACGAACTTCTAACACAGCAGTATGAACAAGCGAAAATTATGGAATTGAAGGATACACCAACAGTCCAAATTCTTGATAAAGCTAGCCCACCGGAAAAAAAGAGTACTCCAAAGCGCACTCAAATAGTATTATTGGTAGCTTTCTTCAGCATAATCATAAGCATTATAGTATCTTATTGGCTGGAATCATTTGAAAAAATCAAACAAAGGACTGGTGAATATAACAAGTGGTTGAATATATACGATAAATTAAACAAGGACTATAATAGTACGAAATTGCGAGTACGTAACTTTTTCAGAAAACGCAAAAGAAATAAAGGATCGAATCTCTAATTAAACACAGCATAAATTAATCTTGATGGCTATACTATTTTTATTCTATTTACTGAACATCCAAAATACGCAATTCCTTTCTGAAGAAAATAACAAATTAGTTCTCAGTAATTCCCGCTTTGAATGTCACATCTCCAAAAAAACAGGGAATATTACATCAATAATATTGAATAATAAACCTTTAACAAATAACGATTGTTTTGTTGATATAATCCCTTTATCTCATACTAAACAAGGAAGGGTTGTAATAGTTCAAAAAGAAGATAGTTTTCCGCACTATGCAAAGATTCGTTTGAGAAGGGTCTTGGACATGGAGACTGTTGAATATCAGTTCACGATTGATTCGTTGGCTTTATATTGGCACATTGAGATGTTTAGTAGATACATCACCGAACAGGAAATATCAGTAGATTTCACTATTCCAATTCCATCGCAATATTATCACCTTTTCTTACCCACATCCGATGTTACGGGCAGATCCGGTGATACTGGAAGCCATGTTTATACATACCGACGCGATTTATACATCCCTATTGTGAGTGTTTATGATGAATTAAATAATCAAGGATTAAGCGTTATCGCACCTTTCGAAATGCCTAAGCCGGGCTTGACATTTTCAAGTAATTCCGAGAATATAATCATTTCATACAAAAATTTGCGTGTTAAAAGTGGAGAGAAAACATCAGTAGCATTGTATGTTGTACCCCACCAAGGAGACTGGCGGCTCGGATTTGCCTATCTACTTAGAAAATACCCAGAGTATTTCTATCCTGCTGCATTAAATACCAAGTTAGGCGAAGGCTGGTATTTCCAAGGGAGACCTGATGATAGAGGTACAAGAATTAAAGAAATGACATTAAGAGGTGTCAAGTGGAATGAACTCCATTATTACTTTCCATTCTACGGTCTCTATGTTCCAAAAGTGAGAGATTGGGGTCTTATTGCAGACTCTGATGTTGTTGATTTAGTTGCTTGGGAGAACGGTGCAGGTGATAGGAGAAACAATTATGAGAATATGCGAAAACTGATCAAATTATGGCAAAATCATGGAATTCAAGTTTATCTTTACTTTCAAGTTTTTGAAGCATGGCATCAGTACACAAGGAAGTATTATGCTGATGATATTGCCCGAAACGAGGAAGGGCATCCTCTTCCTTCTTGGAAATTCACAAATTTAATGAATCCCGATCCGCAAAATCAATGGGGTAAATACATCATCGGCCAGGCCAAAGAAATTTTAGAGAAATATCCTGAAGCAGATGGTATCTTCTACGACCGAATGGATTACTGGAATTACGATTTTGCTCATGAAGATGGGATTACTATGAGAAATAATAAACCAGCATATATGCTTGGGTTTGCACATGCAAAAATAAATGAGCAAATATTTAGTATTTTCCACGCAGCAAACAAAGGAATATGGGGAAATGGACCGACAGCAATTGAAGTCTGTAAGAATTTAGATGGCATTATGGCTGAATTATATCCTGCGACCCTCCATAAAACTCAATATATGGGGTTAGTGAGACCACTTCTTTTTCTAACTTATGACAGAAGTCCTATGGACACAGAAGAAAAGTTGAAAAGCGCATTAGCGTGTGGGGCTTTTCCTTCAATCACTTATGGTAACGAACAATGTCAAGCTCTTGATGAAAAATATCGGCCCATATTCGATCTCATAAGAAACAGAACCTGGGTTCTAACAAATGATCCGATCGATATTCCTGCAATGTATAAAGGCAATATTTTCAAAACACCTGACAGCAGCTATGTCATTGTTGTAGTCAATCCAACAAAATCACAACTGTACCCCCACCCATTTGAATACAACATTCCTCTTACAATCAATCTACCTGATATATCCGACATAGAAAAGACGTACCTTTTATCAGGCGACTGGCAAGGAGTGAACTCCATTAATTTCAAGAAGAAAAAAACAACTATGAAACTTAATCTGCCAGCTCATTTGTCGTCCTCCGTAATATACCTTGCAAGAGAAAAAAAATACAAAGTGGTACGGTTGACTCCACCTGTGCTTATCAAAGGCAAAAATGAGGATTTAATGTTCATGATCGAAGATTTTGCTGCCGACACTGCAAAACCTTTCACCCTTGAGACTCCATGGTCTAAATACTCACAAGTAGTACATTCAAAAAAGGTCAAATTCCAAACGCAAGTTCCAACGGATATGGAGGGTGAGTGTGAGATTAAAATTACATATAATGGGATCGAACATAAAATGAGCAGCTGGGTTGTTGACCGCATTTCTATCACACCAAAAGAAGATATTTTCATTAAATTCCAAGAAGGCGAAGATGTGCCATTTTTTGTAACGAATAATTCCCAAGTGAAAAGTCTTATCACAATTAATGGAAAATTTGTCGCAGGTAGTGGTAGAATTGAGACACTTGATAAATTCACACTGCAGTCTCTCGAGAATAAAGAAATCAGAATTCCAATAACTGCCAAAACCGACGGTGTTATTCAATTGGTGATCGATTCAGATAAAGAGAAGGTCAAAAAGTCCTTTCCAATAAGAACTGGTCTATCATTCGATGAAGATGACTTATTCCATGATGACTTTAGAAACGGTATGAAGAAATGGATAATCAGTAGAGGAGAGTGGGATGTGTCGAATAGCATTGCCCAAGGCAGCGGGCCGGCACATCTTGCTTTGATACAGAATAACAAATGGCAAAATTACGTATTTGAGGTAAGGACAAAAATTATCGGGAGTGATAATACTGCAGTGGATTGGTTAAAATCATACATTTTCTTTAGAGTGCAGGATGAAAACAATTTCTATAGATACGGTATTCATGGCGATGCTGGAGTAATAGATTTGTATAAGTGTGTTGGTGGCAAATGGACAGAGCTTGGTTCGTGTATATTTAGCCCGAACAAAGACGAATGGTATGCGCTCAGAATTTCGATAGAGGATAGTAAAATTACAGGCTACCTAAATGGGAAAAAGAATATTGAAGTAAATGATAAAACATTCACATCGGGCGGTATTGGTGTTGGTGTTCTTGAGGACGCGATGAGATGTGAGTACAAAGATGTTGTTGTAAAAAGATTATAAAGATATCTTCGTTGCCCAGGAATGGTTTTCCTTGAACCACGCAACTGCAGCCTCGATGCCTTGAGCTATTTTTATTGTTGGCTGCCAGTCGAGAATATCCTTTGCCTTTGAAATATCTGCCCAGGTTGCCATCATATCTGCTGGGTGGAAGGGCTTGTATTCTATTTTGGCCTTCTTGCCGAGCTGCTTTTCGATAATGTGCAGAAAATCCATTAGTTTGTGCGGTTCATCACCACCCAAGTTGATAATTTCAAATCCTAATGGCTTTAAAGCCTTAATTGTGCCTTCGGCTATATCATCAACGAACGTAAAGTCACGCGACTGGGTTCCATCGCCATAGATAATTACAGGCTTTTCTTGATCTATCCACGATATAAATCTCAATGGGGACATATCTGGCCTCGAAGCTGGGCAATAGACAGTAAAGTACCGAAGTATCGTCACGTCTATACCATACAACTTGTGATAGGCATAGCACGTAACCTCACCGCTCTTTTTTGAGGCAGCGTAAGGTGAAATAGGTTCGTTGACCGGCAAATCTTCTTTAAAAGGCATCTTTTGACCTGCATAGAGTGAGGAGCTCGATGCCAGAATGAACTTCTTCGCCCCAAATTCACGGCACAACTCTAAGAGGTTCAGATTCCCAATAATATTCGTTGTGTAGTACACAAATGGATTCTCTAGGCTGTAGCGAACACCGGCACGAGCTGCGAGATTGATTACTGCAAGAAACGGAGAAGGGGGGCTTTGGTGAATCGGTGAACCAGTGAATTCTACAAACAACTTACGCAGGGCTTTGTAGTTTTCAATGTCGATCTTGTAGAATTTAAAATTTGGATATTTCTTGAGCTGTTTCAGGCGCCACTCTTTGAGCCGTATATCATAGTAGTCATTCATGTTATCGATACCAACAACAGTCATTCTCTCGTCATCACTCGAGACCTTCGGTAAGTCATGAGGCATTGAGTCATTGGGGATTAATTCTGGTCTCGTAAGAAGGAATTCACATACCTTCCACCCAATGAAGCCGGCGGCGCCGGTAATAAGAATTCGCTCCATATCAACACAATTATATAAATATTGGAGAATATGTCAACAAAAGCACCATAACATCTTGAATAAATAATAAATATCACTTATAATTAAATAGGAATACTGAATGAAACCACTTATACGACGCTGTAGTAAATGTGTATTGCCAGAGACTACGCCTCAGATAGCCTTTAATAAGAATGGCGTATGCAATTACTGCCGAACCTACAGAAAATTCAATTGTCGAGGCGAAGACGCATTACTAAAAATATTGAATACTCATCGAGATCCCAATAAGAAATACGAATGCATCGTAAATATTAGCGGAGGCCGTGATAGTGCTTTTGCTCTCTTGAAAATCAGAAAAGACTACGGTATGAAAGTGCTTGCAGTGAATTATAAAAATCCGTTCACCGAGATGCAAGCAATAAAGAATATCAAAAATATGACAAAGGCACTCGGTGTCGATATCATAAGGTTTAAACACAAGAGTCAAATCCATGAGTCTTGTTTTAAGAATAATCTCATGGCATGGTTCAAAAATCCATCAGCAGCAATGGTACCGATGATGTGTATAGGATGTAAAATTATCTGGAAATATATACTAGACATCGCAAAAAGATATGATATCTCCTTGATTATCAATGGGGGGAACCCCTATGAATATACATCGTTCAAAAAGGACCTGCTCAATATATCAAGAGACGCAGATTTACGCTCTACCTATCTAAAAAACATAAATGGGCTTGTGAGGGAGTCGCTAAAAAACGCTTCATATCTGATACCTCGATATGTGCCAACGCTGGTGAAGGGTTATTTGTTCGCAAATCAGTACTCCATAGGTTCACAGCTCTATGGCAGCAAAATCGAACGATTGGACCTATTTCACTTCCTCGAATGGAATGAAACTGAGATTATTGCACGGATCTCTAAGGAACTCGGGTGGGATTATCCTCGAGAATTAAAATCAACCTGGAGATTTGATTGCAAAATTGGTCACTTGAAGGATTATATGTATACAAAAACCTTAGGATTGACCGAGAAGGATGACTTTTACGCTAAAATGGTTCGGGAAGACCTGATGAGTCGAAATGAAGCGATACGGAGACTAGCGGTCGAGAACCAACTTCATCTGGATATTATTGAAGATACACTCAACCAGGCAGGCTTGCCGACCAAGTCGATTCTTATTTAACTATCACAACCCTTTTGTTTTTATCTCCCACAATGACGTGATAGATGCCTGCGCTCGATGGTTTGAATCTTAGTTTATCGGTGACAGACTCATAGACTCTGCGACCGATGATATCGTAAACCTTGACGTGACTTGGAGCAGTGAGATTCATCTCAATTGCCCTGCCAATCGTGTTTATGTGTTCAATGAAGACCTCTCTTCTAACTGCCTCTTCAACTCCGGTTACCGTATTCTTTTGAATAATCCAGACTTCCGGGTCTACGACAATATTCATTGGCTCTTGAGGAAGTAAACATTCAAAGTGTTCAGGCGACTCATCTATTGTGAGGGTAAGAATCGTATCGGTATCACTACTCGAATACCCTACACCAATAGGCAAGGGCATGTGGAATACAGCAGGTCCAATACTCTGAGTCTGAGTGATATCCATGATCAAGCGCCAGTTTGGAGATTCATACGTCTTGTCCCATTGAACATCATAGATAGGATAACCCATGCCATATACCCACTCACCAAAGAACCAGTCAAAGTTTTCACCTAGAACGTGGTTCACAATTCGGTTCAAATCATCGGTCGATGCATTTGAGTATGCACATGAGTCGCGATAGCTTGCGAGGAGATTCAGCCATGTTACATCGTCACCGCACAGGTATCTGATCATATGGCATACCCAAGAGGCTTTGTGGTATGAATGTCCAGTGTTAAATATTTGATTCTCCGGAGGATCATAGATAGGATGCGGATTGGCTGCCTCGCTCGCAAAATAGCTATTTCTGCGTGATATCATTCTGTTAATGAAAGCCTGATGACCCTGCCGTCGTTCGAGATATAATGCATCAGAATAAGTTGCAAATCCTTCATTGAGCCAGACATTCTTCCAGCCAAAACAGGTGACCATATCACCCCACCACATATGTGACATCTCGTGTGCCATAAGATAGTAGTCATTACTCGCAAATCCAGTCCGGTAGATTGACGCCATTGTCTGATGCTCCATGCCTGCATAGTAGAATGGGTGCAATATATCCATGCCATAGCACTCAAATGGATAATCACCATAGAGAGAATCATAAAAATACATCATGTCAGTGGTATATTGAAAAGCGCTTGCGGCATGGATTGTGTCCTGGGGCCAGAAAAAATACCTTATTTCAATACTCTCAGCAGGCGCTGGATAATACCAATCTGAATAGGTGGTGAAGATACTCGATGCAAAATGAATCAGGTACGGCGAGATCGGATAGGTGTGCTGCCAATGATATGTTGCCTTACCACCCGAAACGGTCCTGCCTAAGTAATCTCCTGTCGCACATACTGTAAATGAATCGGGCACGGTGATATAAAATTCTACACCGTGGTCTGCCTTGTCCCACATACGATCATAACAGGGCATCCACCGTCTTGTGCAAAAGGGGCAGCCCAAGGTATATGAGATAGGCTTAGTACTTGAATACCAGAGATATCCCATATCTCCGGAACCAGTGCCACTGTATCCGACAATGATATCAAAGGAGTCACCCTGATTATACGTCTGGGGAAGATTCACGTATAATGTTTCGTAGTTATGAGTATACGCCGCAGTAACACCATCAACCTTTATAGAATCAACATTGAGGCCAAGCAGATGCACATCAATGCTTGAGAGATTATCTTCGTTACTCCGCACTGACATTGTCACTGCGCCACCAAGAAAGCGTGAATCCATTGGCAACTCAAGGTCAATTAAGTAGTGAAGCACATCATAGGTATGCGTCGTTTCTGCTGTTAATGGCTCCGGATAAAATACCTGCTTATTTTCGATACCCAAGAAAGATTGGGTAACCAAGAAAATAGCAATGACTGTCATACAACCTCCCTTCACCACCTTCGTGTATAGATTCCAAAAAATTCAAATATAATTACACTACGTGATCTGTTTCTTATTTCCGATAACTAATATAAGTTCCCTGAGCATCTCTGCCACAGTTGAACCTGAGGCATAGGGAGAGGCAGCCAATGGATTATACTCTACAATATCTGCACCGATAACCTCTTTGTCCTTCAGCAACAACAGAGAATCAATTAACTCCCAATAGGTGACGCCCCCTGGTGCTGGCGTAGACACTGCCGGCACAAATCCAGGATTAAGAACATCGGCATCGATTGACAAATAAATCGGCTCTTTAATCTGATCAATGATTGAAGACAACTGCTTGTAGATATCAAATCTGTAAATTTTTTCATGTAGACTAAATTCTTCCTCTGTGCCAGAACGAATGCCAAACTGATAGATGCGATTAAACCCCACAAGCTCACTCAGCCTGCGCATTACGGTAGCGTGGCAGATTCTTTCTCCGCAATATTCGCTACGCAAATCGCAATGCGCATCAAATTGTATGATAGAGAAATCTGTATAGACCTTTTTGAATTCCTTTATTACTGGCAGCGTAATAGTATGCTCTCCACCAAGAAATACAAACCGTTTATTTCTATCCATAATTTTCTCAAGCGTTTGTTGCGCTTCCAGCATCCAGTCTTTTGTTGAAAACAACATATCTCCAAAATCGCATATTTTCAATCGTGAAAGACTCTTTTCCTGATAGGGGGAGTAATCCTCAACGTTTTCGGAACAGATTCTTATGAATTCCGGCCCAAATCGCGAACCCGGAATGAACGAGGAGGTTCTATCGTAGGGCAAGCCGAGAACCACAAAATCTGCCTCTTCATAGTCTGATGTAGCATAGTATAACTTCATTATCGAAGAAATTCTAATTCCAAGTTTCTAAATCTTAAACAATCGATAATATCCAATGACCGAAATTCGAAACTATGTTTAATAAATTTGAACTTGAAAATTTTATTTTGTCCCACCCACGAGGATCTTCGTTTTTCAAAACGGGATTTAGTATTTAGAATTTCGTGCTTAGAATTTGCTGTCAATTCAGGCCGCCTCACGATACCCAAGGGCGCCAGCCATGGTAATCACCTTAATCGGACAGACCTCAAAGCATCTGCCACAGCCAATACATTTATCCTTAATAATTACGTGTCGTTTACCTGATTCACCCTCAATCGCCTTGAACTGACAGACCTTCACACATTCACCGCAACCATTACATTTGGAGGAAATAATGGCATAAGGCCGCGCCTTCGCTTTGTCAATAAAGGATTTTGTCGGACATTTATTAAAACAGATCCCGCAGGAGGTACACTTGTCGTAATGCATTACAGGGATACTGCCGTCCATCTCAATGGCTCCCTCATAGGGACATGCCTTAACACAGAGGCTACAACCTATGCAACCTACCTGACAGACATTCTTGACTGCCTTGCCCTTATCACGACTCTTACAGGCAAGATAGACGAGTTGCGAACGCGGTTTGAGCTCAAGGACTTCACGTGGACATTCTTTTACACATATACCACATGCAGTACATTTGTCTGGATCAATGATTGGTATATGGTTCGGCCCCATGTGTATTGCGCCGAAAGGACAGACAGCCACACAATGCCCACCACCGAGACAGCCATATTCACATGCCTTGTTACCTCCTAAGAGCACGTAGTTACTGCGACAATCACCAGGACCTATATATTCAAACTTTTCAACCGCCTCTTTTCTTCCTCCTTTACATCGCAGAACACATACCTTCGGCTCAGTCTCCTCAACCTCAACACCCAAGACCTCGCCGATCTTCTTGGTTGTTCTAGGTCCACCAACAGTACAGAGATTTGGTGGATACTCACCGGTCTTTTGCGCGAGGGCATGTGCATAGGCATCACATCCAGGGAAACCGCAGGCTCCGCAATTTACGCCAGGAAGGAGATCCCTTATTTTCTTCTCTTCTTCGCTTATCTGCACGGCGAGCTTCTTAAATGCGATGGCAAGAACAATACCGAAGATTAAACTCAATCGCCCAAACCAAGAATTGATTTCAGAACAGGCACTATTTCCATGCTACGCAATTATATGGATTTTTGCACATATGTCAACATGGCGCGTTGATGACGGAGATAAAAATGAGTCCGGCTGCTATTAAAAAATAACGGTGATTGAAAAAATGTGAAGTGCTATGGCGTCAACTTTTTTCGGCCAAAGAGAATCCTCTCTTCATACGGTGAAGATCGGATGATTGATAGCTCTTTTTCTGCCTGACTGGCTATCTCATTGCTTTTCTCATTTTCTCCATAAAGCGTTTCATATGCCTTTGCGCCTGCAATCTTGCCTTCAAGCATTGCGGTAGACGCCTCCTCAATACATGCGAGATCTCCACACACAAAAATGTGTTGTTGAGAAGTCATCATATCTTCGTTATGAAAGGGAACATGACCGCCCAGCTCAGGAATATAGTCGATACGGCACCCTGCCTGATAGAGCAGTTCACACAGAGGAGAGAGTCCGATTGCAATCAGAATTATATCGCACTCTATGGTCTTCTCTGTACCAAGAAGACATTCATATTTACTACCTACCTCGGTAATGACAGCCGTTTCGACAGAATCCCTGCCTTTCGCCTCGATGATCGTATGTTTGAGATATATCGGCACACCAGCCCTTTTTATCTTAGCGGCATGCACATAGTAGCCACCAACCTTATCGAGAATCTCAACAATCGCCACAACCTCAACGCCTGCCTGTAGTAATTGATAAGGAACAATTAATCCGATATTACCCGAGCCTATGACGAGAGCTTTTTTCCCAGGAACGACACCATAGACATTCATCATGGTCTGCACTGCACCTGCGCCATATACCCCAGGTAGATCAGAATTCTCAAAGGCAAGCATATTTTCACTTGCACCAGTAGCAAAAATATACCGCTTCGCCTTTATTGGAAAAAAGGTATCCTGCTTCAGCACCCCAAGTAAATGGTCATCGTAGTAGCCGACAACAGTAGCATTATTTACAACGTCGATCTTTAACTCATTTACCCTGTCGGTTAATATCTTCGCAATATCAACACCCCTTACACCACAGTAGTGTGCCTTTGAGCCGAAAAATTTATGGGTTTGCTTAATTAACTGACCTCCAAGTACTGGATTATCATCGATGATCATGACGTGTGCACCCAGTTCTCTGGCAGCAATTGCTGCCTCTAACCCTGCAGGACCGCCACCGATGACACAGATGTCAGAAGCTTGTTCTGTCAAAATAAACTCCGCTTTATTTCCCGCTAATTGTTATACGACAACGATGCCATCATACGATACGGGTGGCGACGCCATAAAACGAACAACTCTGCCCATCTATAAATGTCCTCTGCCCTTCTGTCTGCGAACTTTCATCCCTTTTTTCAATGGTTCCATACAGACCATCACATTAGGCGTACCGTCGACTTCCATGAGGCATGACGAGCACTTTCCCACAGCACAAAAGAACCCACGAGGTCGCTTATACCGTTCTGAAATACTGAGCACCTTTATCCCGGCAGCATGGAGAGCCGCAGCAATAGGGATACCTTCGTATCCCTCAAGTTCCTGATCTTCGAAGTAAAACTTCACCTTCTTTCCGCGATCAAACTTCAAGATCGGATGTTCTTTAACGTAGCTTCCCACAGTTAACCCCGCGTTGCTGAGCCAAACCGGTTTCGTACCAAAAGGCCGTGGCAACGTATTTGCTTTTACGTGACCGCTTTACAATTAACGATACGGGCTGCGATACCATATAACGCCCGACGATGAGCTTCGGTAAGGATTTAGGATTTGAAATACTCAACTGCATTCTTAAAAATGTATAACCCATCGCCGACCTCACTACAGCTTGTCCTTGTGTGATGAGGATGTTGAAGATAGGAGATATGGCGTTCAGGATGTGGCATAAGCCCCAATATCCTTCCAGACTTATCTGTGATTCCTGCAATATTCAACACTGAGCCATTTGGATTAGAAGGGTAGCCTCCCACATCTCCGTTTCTGTTGACATAGAGGAACACTATGTGGTTTTCAATATCCTTTAAAATCTTATTATTCTTGACAACAAACTTACCTTCGGCATGGGCAACGGGGAGTGTAATAATCGGCTCGATACCCTTGGTAAACACCGATCTCTCAGAATTGACTTTCAAGTATACCCAGCGGTCTTCAAAGCGCTCTGAGTCATTTGTTACAAGACTTACAGACTGTGATTCGAAATGACTATTCAAAGCTGGCAGTATACCGCATTTAACTAAAACTTGAAAACCATTGCAGATGCCTATTATCAACCTCTCTTTTTCAATAAACTCTAGGAATTGATCGCGCAATTTGTATTTTATCTCATTTGCGAGAATCTTTCCAGCCGAAATGTCATCACCATAGGTAAAACCTCCGGGAAGTGCAATGATGTGATAATGAGATAAATTTTTATTCTCTACCTCATCGATGTAGACACGTTCGGCAACCGCTCCAGCCAATTCGAATGCATACGCTGTCTCAACATCGCAGTTTGTGCCAGCAGCACGAATAACTAAAACCTTTGGTTTCATTCCTTTAAAACCACATAGAGCTTTCTTTTGTCACGCCTGTAACTAAGCTTATCTTCTCGTGAGAGCCATCCCAAGGCCATATAGAACAGATTTGCAGGTAGTCCAGTTTCTTTATTTAACTTCGTTATTGGTATCTCACCCTGGCTTTTAAGTAGCTCCCAAATATCACCTGCTGCCTTTCCAATTCTTTCAACCATAATGAACTCCTTTTTTATTATTGATGACCTGGTAGACTATTTAAGGATAATTGTCTTACCGTCAGCAGCTGCCTCTAAATTCGTATTTGGGTGTTTGCCTCTCATATCCGCAAGCTGTGTGTCGATAAATTGATCTGTACTCGAGTGATCATGATGTGTAAATACAACACTTTTCACACCCGAATCTTCGGCAAGCTGCATTACTTGAGTAAATGTCGAGTGCCCCCAACCTATTCTATTCACATACACTTCATCCGTGTACTGAGCATCGTGTACAAAAATATTTGCGCCTTTAACAAAATCAACAAATTTCGCATAAGGTGTGCGGCTATCTTTGGCGAAGAGCTCGTTGTCTGTAAGAAACACAAATTTATTCTTACCTTCAGTAAATTTCAGTCCAAGAGTATAATCAGGATGGTTATTGATAATCGTTTGAATCATCATTTTACCTATCTTCAGTCCATTTCTTAATTCTCTGAATGTTATATCCGCTGAAAGAGCCTCTAGCGTTGCCGGGAAATAGGGTTTGGTCATTTGATAGACGAGTGCCTTTTCCGCAGTTACTTCTTTATTAGATCCATAAATATCAATAGATGTATTTTTTAAAAAGAGAGGTACAAAGAAAGGAAACCCTTGGATATGATCCCAATGATAGTGTGTAAAGAGTAGATGAATTTTATCCTTCTTATTTTCGAGTAAATGAAGACCGAGCTTTCTGATACCAGTCCCAGCATCAATAATTATCGCATCACCAGAATTCGATTCGATGTATAGACACGTGGTGTTACCGCCGTATTGCTTGGTCGCTTTATTGGCGACGGCTATCGACCCTCTTGTACCATAAAATGTGATAACCATCTACTCTTTGTCCTTTGTCTGTTTACTCATCTTGCAGTTTCCTTCGAAGAAGACGCCTTCCTGAATAATCAATCCTTTGCAGACAACGTCACCAAACATTTCAGCGCTACTTTGAAATTCAACGAGTTCCTGCGCAGTTATATTGCCTTCTATTCTTCCCCCCACGATTGCCGATTTACACTGTACATTACCTTTTACATGCGAGCCTTTGCCAACAATTAGACTATCCTTTACCGAAACACTTCCCTCGACCTTACCATCGATTTTTATTGAGCCATTCACTGTAATATCGCCGTTCAATACTGTTCCGTGTCCGACCACACTATCAATCTTCCCTTCGTCTGCCATTGGATCCTCCTTTGGTGCGACAATTCGACTCAAAGTGAATTATATTGAAAATTCTTTTTCTGTCAAGAATTGAATTTCCCATAGCGCCAACGGGATTTGAACCCGTGATCTTCGCCTTGAGAGGGCGACGTCCTAGGCCGAACTAGACGATGGCGCCGCAACGTATTATAGATAATTTCTGATGAATGTCAACTCTCGAGTCTCACCATAGTGGCTTCACCACCCGCTACAGAATCACGGAGAGGTTTATGTCAGTAAACATACGCTTTACAAGTAAGTCAAATTTCAGTATAATTTATGAGTGAAAATTTCGGTCATTGTCCCAGTGTATAATGAAATTGACAATATCGACAGCGTATTAAAAGCAGTAGAAGGCATTAATATTCACCAAGAAATCATCGTCGTCGACGATTTTTCGAACGACGGGACAAGAGAATTTTTGAAAAAAAGAGATGGCATCAAGACTGTCTTTCATGAGAAAAACAGGGGCAAAGGTGCAGCAATCCGTTCCGCCTTGAAAATCGCCACAGGCGATTATATAATCATCCAGGACGCTGACTTCGAATATTCACCGTCTCAATATCCAATGTTGCTTGAGCCTCTTAAAGAAAAACAGACGAGGGTGGTGTATGGTTCTCGAATCTTGGGTAAGGGGGGTTTTTTAAAATCGAGTTATTACGCCAATCGATTTTTGACTCTATTAACAAACGTACTCTACAAGAGCCATCTCTCTGATATGGAGACATGTTATAAGGTGATAGCAACTAACCTACTGAGAGAATTACAGCTGATTTCATCTCGATTTGAGATTGAACCAGAAATTACCTGTAAAATCTTAAAGAGAAGGGAAAAAATTGTTGAGTTGCCCATCACATACAAAGGACGACGGGGAGGAAAGAAAATAGGATTCAAAGATGGAATCCAGGCAATATGGAATCTCATTAAATGGAAAGTAAAGAGATGAAAGTCTTATTTGTAACCACTGCATATCAGCGCTTCGAGAATGATGTCATTACACCGTGGCTTGTCGAACTTATACTGAAATTAAAGAGCAGAGGAATCGATGTCTCTGTATTTACTCCATCGTACAAGGGACTCGGCAATCAAGTCATAAATGGTATTCAGATTTATCGATTCCGTTATTTCTTCAAGAAATACGAAAGACTAACCCATGAAGAAACTGCAGTGGATAGAATTAGGCGTGGACCATTCTATCTGCTCCTAACATTATTTTATCTCTTTTTTGGCACTATGCATATAATGCGATTAGTCAATAGCACAAGATATGACATTATCCATGTCCATTGGCCTTTCCCGCATATCATTTTTGGAACCCTTGCAAAGAGCGCTGGCCGTTCCCGGCTTTATTCCACATTCTATGGTGTAGAAATCAGATGGCTCAAGAAAAAATTCCCCTTTTTGATTAAACCATTCACTATCCTCATCAATAAATCAGATAAGATTACCGCAATATCAACACATACTGCAAAAGAATTGGAGAACATTGTCGCCAAAAAAATAGAAATAGTCCCGTTCAGCGCAGCAATAGAGGAAAGGAAAGGTCAATTAACCGATGCCAGAGAGATAATCTTTGTGGGAAGGCTTGTCGAACGCAAGGGCGTAAAATACCTAATAGAGGCAATAGCAAAAGTCAGAGACGAGATTCCTCACCGGCTCGTTATTATCGGTGATGGTCCTGAGCGTGAGACGTTAGAGAGATTGACTGAGGACCTCTGTCTTGAGGAAAGAGTAACATTCACGGGCCGAATTTCTGACGGTGCTCTCTTTCGACATTACGAGAGGTGCAGCTTTTTGGTATTGCCGGCAGTGTACGACAGGAAGGGAGATATCGAAGGACTCGGAGTCGTTCTCATTGAGGCAATGTCTTACAATAAACCTGTCATCGCCTCAAATGCAGGTGGTATTACAGATGTAGTAGAAAATGGTGTAACCGGTTTACTGGTTCCACCCGGTGATTCTGCAGCACTCGCCCATGCAATAAAGACACTCGCTACTGATGATGCGTTGAGAAAAAAATTGGGCGCAAAGGCAAAGGTGGTTATTGACGAAAAGTTCAATTGGGATAAAATTGTCAGTGGGTTAATCACCCTATATCAAAATAGAGGATAATACGATATTTATGGAACAAAGGATGAATACAATGAATATGAAGCATATCATCGAAGCATTACTCATTGCTACTGACACACCTCTCTCAATGCAAAAGATCGTGGAGATAACGGGTCTCCATAAAGACGAAATTAAACGATATATTGATGAATTGAATGAGGAATACTCCCTCTCGGAGAGGGCATTCGAGATAAAAGAAATTGCCGGTGGCTACCAGATATACACACTCTCTCAATTCGCTGATTGGGTTAGTACGCTTCATGACCGTAAGAGCAAGCTTTCCAAGGCTGCACTCGAAACCATCGCTATAATTGCATACCACCAACCAATCACCAGGCCAGAGATAGAAAGACTGCGCGGCGTAGACTCGAGCTGGGTATTAGAAACTCTTCTCCAAAAAGGTTTGGTTAAAACTTGTGGGAGATTACCTGTGCCAGGGAGGCCAATCAAATATGCTACAACAAAAGAATTTTTACGGTATTTTGGTATCAATGATTTGAGCGACCTTCCGAGAGAAGAGGATTTTGGTGAACGCGTAGCAGGCGGTATTGCCGATGAACAACAGCAAAACGTTGGAAGAGAAAACTTTAGAGAAATACCAGATGAAACGAGCGGTGCACAAAAAGAAGAAAGAATGATAGACACGCAAGATGCAGAAGATGAAACAGGACAGGACGAATCCAGCGAAAAGCTATATTGATTCATCCTATCGATAGGAAGATTTTGGTGTTATAACAACCTTATGTCTCAGGTGAAGAGCGAAATAAAGAAGTTCCTCCAAGATTACTCTGTAGAGATCATCGGATTCGGTAAGAATCCGGGAGATGTCCAGATCCTCGAAATCGGAGAGAGACTCCCAAGGACAATTATCTTTGGATACCCGCTCTCGAAATCTGTTTTAGAGACAATAGTAGACCATCCTACCTTAATCTACAAACATCACTATAAGACAGTGAATTGGGTTCTGGACCAGACCGCCTTTCATCTTGTCCACTTCATTGAGAAACGAGGCAAGCGAGCAATTGCCATACCTGCCTCCCAGACAGTTGATTGGGAACACTGCAGGGGACATATTTCACACAAACTACTTGCAAAAGAGGCTGGGTTAGGTTTTATTGGTCGGAGTGGTCTCCTCATCAACCCGGTCTATGGTGCTCATGTACGCTATACATCAATACTTACTGACCTCGACTTCGAGCCCGATGAAAAGATCGAAGGGACATGTGGTAACTGTAGAAAATGTATCGCGGTGTGTCCAGCCCAGGCGATAAATGAAGAAGGGGTTGACCTCTCTCGCTGTTTCGCAAAACTCAGAGAGTTTTCTAAAATAAGAGGCATTGGTCAATATATCTGCGGTGTTTGTGTCAAGGTCTGTGATGGCAGAAATTAAGAAACCACAAAAAGTATTGCCAATCGTGGGATTGATCTTTATACAAGAATTTGGTGTCGAAGCAGTACTCAGGGAGTTGCAGCATGAGCTTGGAGACGGTGTCATGAGATCTGACATTTTAAGATTTACCCACACTCATTACTATGATAAGGAAATGGGGAGTAATCTATTAAGACAGTGGTGTGTATTCACCCATTTGATCATGCCAGATATGTTAATTCAGCTCAAACACAAAACCAATAATATTGAAAAGCATTATCTAAATGACAGGGGTGGAAGGAAGATAAATATTGACCCTGGTGTCATATCACTCGGCAATCTCATTCTCGCCTCGACTAAAAACTACTCCCATCGAATATATCTCGGTAACGGTATATATGGTGAAGTCACCCTCATCTATGAGAATAAGACCTTCAAACCTTTAGCATGGACCTATCCAGATTATCGAGAGAAAGTTGCTGTCGAATTTTTCGAAAAGGCACGCGATACTGTGAAGCAAAAACTAGGAGAATCACGTCTTTCTTCTGCAAGGGAAGAATAGAGGAGCGATCTATGTTTGAGCTTTCCGTAGAGGGCACTTTTTCAGCAGCACATCAGGTAAAAGGTTACCCTGGTGACTGTGCCGAAATCCATGGACATACCTATCAAGTATCGGCTAAGGTTAAGGTTAAGACGCTGAATAAGATCGGGCTAGCCATTGACTTTAGGCACATGAAAAGAGTGCTGAGCAAAATCATACAGGAACTGGATCATAAGAATTTGAATAAACTTCCATTTTTTAAGAAACATAATGCTACAGCTGAATGGATAGCAGTTTACGTATACAATAAAATGAAAGAGAAAATAAAAACAACAACATCAGTTACTGTGTGGGAGGGTTATTATACGTCGGTGACATACGGTAAAAATGAAGAAACCTAAGAGTATAATTCTGCTGTCAGGCGGCCTCGATTCCACGGTCAGCGCTGCTATTGCAAAAAGAAAGACCACCCCCGTCTTTGCCCTCACATTTGATTATGGACAACGTGCAGCGAAGATGGAGATTTCCGCTGCCAAGAGGATTTGCAGGGCATTGGGCATAAGACATAAGACAGTGAAAGTACCGTTCTATACAGAATTCAAAGGTCTTGTCATGCTCCGCTCGAGAGAAAAGGTGAGCACGAAGAAATTCGCCAAATTAACGGATGTCTGGATACCAAATAGAAACGGATTATTCATTAACATTAGTGCCTGCTACGCCGAACACTATGGTGCAGATGTGATTGTAACAGGATTTAATTGGGAAGAAGCTGCAGAGTTCCCTGATAACAAACAACAATTTATAGCCGCGGTTAATCACTCGTTGATGTTCAGCACACTCACAAGAGTGAAGGTGATAAGCTATGTATCCGATTGCACCAAAAAACAGATATATAAAATTGGTTTGAAATACAAGGCGCCTTTGAAGTATATCTATTCATGCTATCTGGGTGGCAAGGAAATGTGTGGTAAATGCGCTTCGTGTAAGAAATTGCAGGAGTGTATAGCATAGAAGACACCAAAATACCAATTGGTGTAAAGATTGTCGCCCTCTGGTGTTATTTTTTCGGCAGCCTCTGCACAGTACTTTTTTTCTTTAGCATATATTTTATGATTGAAGGCAGCCCAGAATACCTCCTTACTGTAACCTTGTTGTTACTTTCAGCGTTGAATTATGTCTCTGGAAGAGGGCTATGGAAAGGAAGGAACTGGGGAAGAATCATCGCTGTAATCTTACACGGCTCGATGCTTCTAGCAACATTAATTGCGATGTCGACACGATATATCTATTTAGTCGCCTTTCCTTGGGGTGATACATACATACCATATCATTGGGAAGACACATATATAAACTATTTTTGGCGTGTAAACCTTTATAGCATGATGGTATTTGTCTTGTTTGGAACTATCATCATATATCTTCTCAGCAATAAGGTGAGTCAATTCTTTGGAAGGGTCGCAGATGATAATTCATCAACACGATAGGCCATTTGCAATTATGTAGAGCGATAATCATGAGAAGGCTCATTAATGTGGTTGATGTGATTCGGAAAAAGCGCGGCGGCGAAAAACTAACTGGGGACGAAATTGCCTTTTTGGTTCATGAATACACAAAAGGCAAAATCCCTGATTACCAATTCGCCGCTTTTCTCATGGCAGTCTATTTTCAGGGAATGGACTTTAATGAAACAACCAATCTAATGCAGTCCATGATGCAATCAGGTAAAGTCATTAATCTTTCAACTATCAAGAAGTCCAAGATTGATAAGCATTCAACCGGTGGCGTTGGCGACAAGGTCTCACTAATCCTGGCTCCTCTTGTGGCTTCATGTGGTGTCTGTGTACCCATGATTTCTGGTCGGTGCTTAGGACATACAGGAGGGACTCTTGATAAACTCGAATCGATCCCTGGATTTAGGACGAATCTGAGTGTCAAACGATTTAAGAATCAGCTTAAAAAGATTGGCGTAGCAATGATAGGTCAAACTGCCGAGATCGCACCAGCAGACAAGAAAATCTATGCTCTGAGAGATGTGACTGCTACAGTCGATTCAATACCCCTCATTTCTGCAAGTATTATGTCGAAGAAGATTGCTGAAGACCTTGATGGCTTAGTACTCGATGTAAAATTAGGGAGCGGAGCCTTAATAAAAGGGCATAAAAAGGCACAAAAGCTCGCCCAGACAATGATTCAGATTGGCAGACGCTCAGGAGTAAAGGTAACAGCCATTTTAACAGACATGAACAATCCACTTGGTGAATATGTAGGCAATTCGTTAGAGGTGATTGAGGCGATCGAGGCATTAAAGGGAAGAGCCACAAAGGATTTAATGCATGTTACCTTTGTACTCGGTACGGAGATGCTCAGGATAGCCGGGATAAGGGGAGGAAGAAAATTATTAGAAAAGAAGATTACAGATGGTGCGGCGCTCGATAAGTTTAGAGAAATCATTTGTGCACAGGACGGCGACATTCTCGTCGTCGACGATTATTCCCGATTACCGGTTGCCAAAAACAGAATTAGGGTAAAGGCACCCAGATCCGGCTATATCCACCACATTGATACGTTTCAGACCGGCATGCTCCTTGTGCATTTGGGAGGAGGCAGATTAAAGAAAGAAGATGAGATTGATCCCTCCTGTGGATTTAGAATCTATAAAAGAATCGGCGATCACGTAAGAAAAGGCGAATGTCTCATAGAAATCTACTGTGACAATAGGTCTAAGGCACGGATTGTTGCTCAAAAAATGAAAAATGTGTTTACAATCCAACGAAAGCCATGCCGTCCGAGAAAATTAATTCACGAAATTATGAAATAACCGAATCCACATCAACAGTACGACACTTCGACAATTCTCGTATTGACGGAGTAAGCAATGTGCTTATACTTACACTATGAGAAGAAGAATGCCTGAAACACAATACCGGGGTTCTCGATTCTGTCGAATTTTAGGAAATCCAACAGCATATCAGATTTTGAGTCATCTCATGAAAAAACCGGCATCGCCCACCGAACTGGTAAAGGAAATTGGACTAGCCCTTCAAACGATATGTGATACCCTGAGAAACTTACGCAACATAGATGTGGTCCGCTATGAAACTGTCGGAAAAAATAAAATCTATTTCCTGAAGGATGCTTACTTGAAGCACATTATTACGGATATCGAAATCTTTGTTGAACGAATGCGTGATAAAAAGTTTTAATACGACACTTCGACAATTCTCGTATTGACGGAGTAGGTGCTCACAAAGATGTAGCTGAACAGATAGAACCAGCACATAAATCTTTATTCAGTTTTCCATCCGCCGTAGCCACGGCCAACTGATTCCTGTCTGTAGGCCTCATAATCGACCAGGAGACGCTCATACTCTTCGCTCATGAGCGGTGAGGAAATCATAAAATCTGCTGTTGCACGATTACAAGCAACAGGGATGTTCCACACCACAGATAGCCGTAATAATGCCTTAACGTCCACGTCATGAGGATGAGGTTCCATGGGGTCCCACAAGAAAATAACAAAGTCAATTTGACCATCAGCAATTCTCGCTCCAACTTGTTGGTCGCCGCCGAGTGGGCCGCTTTTGAATCTTGTCACATCAAGCCCTATTTCTTCATAAACCAATGCCCCTGTCGTGCCCGTTGCAAAGAGATTGTGCTTTTTGAGCAATTCCTTATTGTACCGTACCCACTCGATAAGATCTTGCTTTCTGTTATCATGCGCAATAAGGGCGATATTCTTTTTTGCCTTCATCCTTATTTTTTTATAAATCATGCGCCTCCTTCATAAATTGCGTTCATTATACACACGATACCGACCAAGTCAATGAAGTATATACTCAGTATCTACGCAGGCAGTGATTTAAGTATTTATGGAATCACAGCTTTTCTCGTTTTCTCGAGAAAACGAGAAAAGTAAAGAGTGTCACTGACAAAAAAGTGAATAGACTACTTTCAGTAACCTTCTCTGTTTTCGAGATTGCTGCGTCCTGACAAAGTCAGAATTCGTAATGACAATCAATAAGATATGTCATCGGTTAACATTAAGACATTACAGCATTTCAACAATTGTCGTAATGAAGAGCACCGTTAGCCAAATAATTAATCCCAGCGGGCTATGCCAAAAAGTTCAGCCTTGCCGTATTTCAGAAGATGTGCCTCAGTCTTTTCTCCAGAAATAGTCTGCACTGCAATGCAGTCGCGGGACAACGCTGTCGGCGCACTTCTCTCTCCCTCGCCTTTGTATCGGGTGGTCCATGAATAGAAGCCATTGATACTATGACTTAAAAACACAACATCGGTGCCTGCAGTACCTGCTATAGAAAAGACAGGAACGTCTGAGCTCTTGTAGCTATAGAAGTGCATGAATCCAGGACCCATGGAATAAGGCTCGGCAGATTCGTTCTTCTTTCCGCTAAAAGTAGTTTTCCACATTTCGTTTCCCTCTTTGTCATATTTAATTGTTACAATATCAGTTGTACCATCCTCTTCTTGGCTTTTGCCAGTAACATACACGTTGAATGAATCGTCTACGGTGACTGCCTTTGGGATATCATCAAGATGCGCTCGGCCGTCATAGCGATTTTGCCAGAGGAGATCATTGTCTCTGCTATAGACAACGGTTAAGTAATCATCGTCTGTTTCACTACTCGTGCTCACGCCAGCCATATACACATTTCCCTGCATGTCAATCTTAATATCAGCGAGGACATCCTCTTGTTCTGGACTTTCGTGTCTTGTAATGCTGACGAGTGTTCCTATGCTATCATATCTGAGATAGCAGAGGTCTCTACCTTCCTCGAGTATACCACCGATGATAAATTGATCTGGGCTCCTTACATCACATTTTATATGGCGAAACCGAATTGTGGGATTGTAATAACTCGTAGACCACAACTTCACACCAGCTTGGCTGTACTTGGTTATAAAAACAGTCACCGCACCATGAAGGTCAGTTCTCAGACCGGCTGTGTAAATATCTCCTGCGTAGTCAGACAACATCATGCTTTCACGTTCACTCTCATCTGCGGATTTTTGAAGAATCCTCTCCCATTCGAGATTACCGAGGCTGTCATATTTGACAAGGACTGAATTTCTGCGACCAGCTCTATCGACGGCTCGGATGTATACGTAGACACCCCTTTGAATATCTAAAATCCCCTCTTCGGTTTGTAGTACTTCTATTGATTTACCCTGGGTGGACTTGAAGTCATGCACCTCATACACTATGTGCCATTCGGGGTTACCATCCTCATCATATTTTGCCGTGATACAGAAGGGACCCATGTCGTCTGTCCAGTAGGTTCCCGTTACGTAGGTATCTTTGTAAGAAGAAATATCAGTAATAGTGTAGTTCCCTTCACCTGCCACATCAAATAATGCTACCCACTTCGTCTCCATCCGGGCGCAGTTTAAGATCAATAGCGCACAAGTGAAATATAAAATTTGTTTCATAACTGGATTATAATAACCGCCCGACCTCTGTCAAGCTATAAGGCTGGTAGGTCGTGTCTTTATTTAAAGGGAGTCTCTACACAGAGATTCCAGAAAAAAAGTTCAGAGAGCCCTCAGTCCTTCTTCAGAGCTCTCATACAGAAATTGTGACAGAGTAACCGATTATTGCTTTTCAGCCCACTCCTTAAGAACTCTTTTCATTCTCTCTTCAATTTTCTTGGCTATCTCCTCCCATTCTTTTTCTCTTTCCTCTTTTTTCGTCTCCTCTAACCACGATTTTACTCCTAAACGCACCCTTTCCTCAATCTCATCGCCCATCTTATGCCAATCATATCTCTTATGTCTTCGCCACCACCTAAATGGTCCAAGACCCCCACCTATTGATATACAGAGACCAATCAAAAATCCCAAATTATAAGACCAGCCCGTATTGTTAACCTCATAGAGACCGACCTCATCTGTAAAGAGGCTGACGATGAAAGTAATAACGATAATGAGCCCATGCCATATGCCTGCCCAGAATCCAGCTTGGTGACCAGGACTTATCTCTTGGTCCCATCGGTCATTCCCTGGAGCACACGAAACGGACATAAAGGAAATGATGACTACAAGTCCAAACGCTACATACTGTTTATCTATAAGCATCTTACCTCCCTTATATTTATATTTAAGAATTATATGAAAATGAGCAACAAAGTCAATAAACATCACAAGATATATAGTGTCAAAAATCTATACGATGTAGTGCATGCTTGACATGTGTACAATATAGGTTATAATGTAAGTGTAGGAGGTTATATGAGAAAATTGTCACTCGCCATTTGTTTAATTACTTTTGTTACATCATTATTTGCCGTACCCATGGCTCCAGAATTGGAGAGTAGACTACGTGCAGAAGGAACTCTCAATCTGATAGTTGAAAACCTGAAGGAGGCGAAAAGAAAAGGTGTTGATGTGCCAAACCCAATGCCTGTTCGCTCTGAGCGGGGTGAGAACCCAATGCCTGTTCGCTCTGAGCGGGGTGAGAAGGTAACGCTCAAGGCTATTGCCATACTCGTTGACTTCGATGACAATGTGGCAACGACACTACCCGCTCATTATGATTCACTCCTATCTTCTCTCGGAACCTATGCCACGGGTTCATTCCGTGATTTCTTTCTGGAGAACAGTTACAGTAATATTGATCTTGTAATGACTGTGGTAGGGTGGTTGAGGATGCCACAGACCTATGCATATTATGCAAATGGGGAGTATGGATTCGGCTCTTATCCCCAGAATGCCCAGAGAATGGCTGAAGATGCCGTATGGGCGGCAGATTCACTGGTAGATTTCTCAGAGTTTGATAATGACACTAATGGCGTCGTCGATGCCCTCTTCATAGTCCATGCCGGGCCAGGGGCTGAACAGACAGGAGACCCTGATGACATATGGTCTCATGCATGGGTTACGCATAATGTTCCTTATGTTGACAGTGTCTACGCCTATAATTACTCCACTGAACCAGAAAACGGAAGAATTGGTGTATTCTGTCACGAGGCAGGACACGCTGTGTTTGGCTTGCCGGATCTCTATGACTATGACTACGATTCATACGGTGTCGGCAGGTGGTCATTAATGGCGGGCGGCAGTTGGAACGGCAGCCCTGGCGGAACACGACCTGCACACCTCGATGCCTGGTGTAAAATCCAGGCTGGATTTGCTACACCCCAAATACCGACTTCTAATCAGGCTGGTGTCATATTCCCGAGGGTTGAAGACAATCCGGTGATCTACAAACTATGGACAAATGGAGCGCCTGGGCAGCAGTTTTTCGTGGTCGAAAATCGCCAGCAGATGGGTTTTGACGACCATCTTCCCGGGTATGGGTTGCTGATCTATCACGTCGATGAGACGCAGAGTGGTAATGATAACCAATGGTATCCAGGCTACACAACGCACGGCAACTACCTCGTGGCAGTTGAGCAGGCTGA
>SMTZ1_10000108_pt1 | contig 71189 bp, 64 predicted proteins | sample DeeMarSWOR136_30_FD_25667 | JGI IMG/M metagenome (IMG submission 25667) | reverse complement strand
ACAAGCCCGTAACGGAGGATCTGGTCTTCTTGGTTGATATGACCGGAGATCCAACCGGCATTCGGATGATGCTGCCGGCCAGAACACAACTAATCGAGAACAAGGCCTTCAAAGCTCTCAAGGCAGCGATCGAAAAGGAGGCTTATCGCTTCATTCAGAAGCGAGGCAGCCATGCACTGCCTTACGAGGAATATAAGCGTGCGGCAGAGCTCGGCATAAAGCTGCCCGAAGCTGAGCCAACCTATGATGTAGGTACGCTAAGTGGTGATACTCCTGAGCCAATAGGGGTGACTATGCCGAAGGATTTTCCATTGTCTAAATGCTATCAGATTGGTCAGCGGCTTCTGGACGAAGATGAGAGCTGCGATGCCAATATCCACCTCTTGGCGGCCCTTGGCCAATTCAAAGAGCCCTTTGTGCCGGTGAGCATCTCTCGAATCTACGATGGCTATAGCTGGGCAAAGCTGCCGACCGTGGACAAAGTCGAGGTAAAGCTTGGCAAAGAGCTCAGACAAGACTACCTGTGGACGCAAGTGCTTGTCGCCGTCCAGTCTATCAAGATTACCGCACATACGAGCGGTGGCAAGGTCTTCGAATCTGGTGTGGCTATGGCGGTTCTTACTCCCGAGGTGACAGAGCGGCCGTGGGGTGGTTCCGATCGTGTTTATGTAACGCCCGAGGCACGGGAGCAATTGAGCACATCCGACATATGGTACCACCTTGGCGGCTGGAGCGAGGATGGGGACACATACGAGACGCAGGAGTATCAAGTCGAAGAGCAGCTTGAGGCATTCTGGTCTAGCATTATTGGCCCAGGCGAGTATCTAAGGTCAAAGATATCAGGAAGCGTTGAGGGTATCAAGGGTAGCTGGGACAAGGTCACCATCGATACCGACAGGACTGTTGTGATTACCTACAAGGATGGCTCCGAAAAGACGCTCAAGTCTCCGTACATAGCCCGCAAAGAATCGTAATGGGGGCCAAATCAAAAAGGCTGCTTAAGGTCCGGTTCCCAGCCGGATAATCCTGAGGCAGTTCCCATCAGCAAGAAGAGGTTCTCTCTTCTGAAGCAAACAAACCACCAGCTTAACCGATGATGGCACGCTCACCAATCGGAGCGTGCCATCGCATTCATGAATTGGAGGTGATTCAAATGGCATGGAGACCAACACAATATTTGATCGAAGGCGAGCTCGAAAATACTACACCAGGGAAGGTCACTGGATGGATGCGGTTCGCCGGCTTGAAGAACAAGGTGACGTTTGATTTGGAGGGCAACTTCCACAGAGACATCAGAGGAGCGAAGATTCACTTTACCGGAGATGCATACGAGGACCAGGCTAACATTGACCCTGATGGGTATCTGGACGGTCTTGCTCAGCATCAGACCGGCAAGGTTGGTGACATGACTGCGGGTCTGCCGCCGGCAGATTATGTCTCATACCCCTATTTGGAAGTCTACTCTGACCAAAACGGCAGAATAGTCATCGAATTAGAGCAGGCGCAGGTTGAAGTGATCGGCACACCGATCCCGGCAATAGAATCTGACCCAATCTCCCGCGAGCAGCAGAGCCGCAACATGGCCCAGTTCTTAGGTGGCTTAGCTGCAGAGCTGAACTTGCCGAAAGAGCAGGCGATTTGTGTAAGTGGCGACACGGTTGTCACAGCCGACAAGAGGGCTGCCAACAACAAGATACGTGGCATGAAGCTGCTGACTAAGGAGATTCGAAAGAAACTCCCACCGCTGTATTCGCAGGATGGCAAAGGCGGCAAGGCAATCGCTCACGTTAAGTACTTCACCCCAGATGCGAACTGGACATGGCACGGCGTCGAAGGCGAGCCTGTGCTTGATGAATCAGGCAAGGAAGTCGATTTCAGATTTTTTGGGCTGGTTGACGGCCACTGCAAGGAGCTCGGCTACTTCGTGCTGAGCGAGCTTGAGGAAGCCCGCGGGCCTATGGGATTGCCAATCGAGCGAGATTTGTACTGGCAACCTAAGATGCTTGAAAAGATTGCGCCGGAGCTGTTCGAAGGCTCCGAGAAAGGAGGTGATTAATATGTTCACAGATGTCGAATTCATGACGGCAAAGGAAAAAGAGCTTGTCCTGAAGCACTGGAAGACGTTCCTTAAGTACGGCCTCAAGAAACAGCATTTCACGAAGAGGTTGTACGAACACCTGCATTTACGCTGTGGGTTCGTAGCGAACTTCAGCATTTATGGATTCTACTCGGCGTACTTTGAGGCTGGGCAGGATATCGAGCGTTTTTTCGAGCGCTTCTACAGCCACCTCGCTCGCAGCCATGGAGTGAATCATGATTACGATGACATCAACGGTGCAATGCACGACGTTTACACGCAATACGAGGATGCCATCAGGAAACAAGCTCAAGATGATATCGCAGAGAGGCTGAACGTGCTGGAGGCCGGCGTCAAACGTTCCAAAACCGACAAGGAGTTTGCCAAGAAGTTCCTCAGCAGTGTGAGAATCTGATTAAGGAGACTTATCATGTTTGAAAAGATCGCAGAGATTATCAACGAGCGGGTGGGCGATGGTTTTACCGGTGAGGACTATGATCGAGGCTGGCATGATGCCATTAAGGGCGTAGCCGAGAGGCTGGCTGACCACTTCAGGTCTGAGAATCCCTTCTTTGACCGTCAGGCGTTCCTGAAGGCCTGTGGCTTCGATGCAAAACAATACTGGAGAGCCGTGCCATATAACGACCAGACCGAGTTAGCTAACCGGTTCGCAGCGGCAACCATAGTAGATAGCAACGGGGATATTATCGCGGATGTGTTTAGCCGGGAGGCGGCAACGCTTATCGAGATGGCCCCGGAACTGAAAGATAAACTATCAGAATACGAAAGGGCGGATCATGGATAAGTTTACGAAGATTACAGTTGGGTTCGTCACACAGACCTTCGATAAGAAACACAAAGGCCGGTTTGTTTGTACACACCAGGAATTCATTGCCGGTGACGAGTGCGACTATGAAGATGCTCAGGGTAATCCCATTGAGCCCCCTGACTACTATTATCAGCCGTATAACATGACGTTAACAAACCAAACGGAACAGGAAACAAAGGAGGCAACCATGCTCAATAGAGTATATGAAGCAATCGAAGAGGTATTAGAAAGCCTCGATGTAGGCGGCGAGCAATCGCGTCAGTTTGCCCAGGAAATCAAGATCCTAAGAGAAGTGATCGGCCATCCAAAGCCTATAGAGGACGTCTCTGATGAGATGGAAAGAAGAGAGATAGTAGTGAGGAAGTTAAGAAGGCTGGCAATAGAGGCACAAGGCCTGACAGCCGATTTGCCTACCCTGCCGGTCAATAACTGGCTGGACGGTACCGTGGCAGATGCAACGAAGGATGTGTTCTTCGAAAGCCATGACTTAGCCAAGCTGCTTCAGTTTATCGCTGACGTTGGCGTTAGCGAGAGCGACTGAAATCACGTATCTTCGGCTATCCTGATCTGGCTGAAACCATTAGCTCCAAACCGGAAATGTTGACCGGGGCATCTGTTTGATGTCAGACAAACAGATGCCCTTTCTTATTGAGGGCACAGAGATGGAAGAATACAAGGTAGTAACGTTATCGATCATCTGTAACAGACCCGATGTATCCACCGTTCAAAGACAGATGGAAGGTTCTCCGGTCGCGCAGTTGGCGGTGTATACCATCAACTGCGGCGGCGTGCGGGACCTTACACCGGATGAATGGGATGAATTCAGCTGCGCTTATCCTGATGCTGCACGTCCCGAAGGCACTTAACCAATTTTGGGAGACAACCATGCGAAAAGTAACAGTAAAATTGGAGATGCGTATTGTAATGTCGGTAGATGAAGGTGTTGAGATCTCACAGGTAGTCAACGAGTTGGACTACCAGGTGAACGATACTACCACTGCCGCCGATATCTTAGACACCGAAATCACCGACTACGAAGTTGTAGACAGCAAATAGCCCGCAACAGAACGAGAATTCACTTCTCAGGTCAAGCCACACGCTCGTTTTTGAGCAATAACACTATTCAAGCCAAAGGAGATATTACTATGTCACACTCGAAAAGAGAATTTACTTTAGTTGTCGATGAACGCGAGCTGGCAACCATTCTGGCTGCCCTGCGGTTCCACCAGGACGAGAATCTTCGCACTTGCCGGGACATTCCCGACAAGGTGATCAAGGATATTGCCACCAACTGCGGCTCGTTGAAACCTCTGGACTCTGATGAGGTTAGCAGACTGTGCGAAAGGATAAATGTTGGTGATGACAGGTGCAACTGGTGCGGAGAAGAGATAGCAGAAGAAGCTATTAGATGGAAAGGCATCTGTTTTTGCAGCGATGCCTGCCTGGATGCGTGCAGGGCAGTGCAGTGACCGGTCAGGAAGAAGCCATACAGAATATCCACTTCATTAGAAAGGTTCAAAAATGGATAGTAAGATCAAAAAACTGGATAGACCAACGGTCAAGTACATCAGGAAGCGCCTCGAGACCGCTGCCAAGCCCTTGGCAGAAGAGTTGGGCGTAGCGATTGATTTGGGTGGTTGCACCTTTAGGCCGAGCAACTGCAGGTTCCAACTGAAAGTCTCGGTGCTGGACGCCGACGGTAAAGCGATAACCGAGGAAAGCGAGTCTTTTAGAAGCAGCGCCAGACTGTTCGGCTTGCAGCCGGATGACTTAGGCAGGCAATTTGTCTTTCGAGGCCAGTCATATACTATCTGCGGGCTCAAGCCGAAGAGCCGCAAGTATCCGGTAATAGCACGGTCTGGTAACGGCAAAGACTACAAATTTGACTGCCGGACCATTTTGGCGGCGTTAGGTAGAGAAGTCCCGGACTGGCTCTAAGATGGCTCATCCCGCTCGTCGAACCCGTAAACAAGAAACACCACGTAAATTCAGAAGGAGCAACATTATGCAGAGAACGAACAAAGAAATCAATATCGCCAGGATCGTGTATGATGCCTATCCGCATGCCGATCTGCTGCCCATCGACCCGGACCAGGATTGCCGGTGCCTACAGACCTTATTGTCAAGGGTCACCGGTGAAAACATCGGAGACAGCCTGTTTAGGTTTATGGTGGTCGAGATCGTTGAGGGCGGCGAAAGCACTCTGGATGGAGCGATCAGGGTCCTGGAGCAGGCCAAGGCAGATGTAGAGGCCGTATTGCAGGCCCTTCGGGATGCGGAGGCAGAACGTACAATATGACATCTTGAACTTGAAAGTGAGGCAATACCTATGATTACCTGAGCATTCTTAGCGGATCAAACTGTTTTTGACAGCCTCTTCGCACGGTGCGGGAGGCGATTTTTTTGCACACATTTTGAGATTTGAAAGGGTTCGATCATGAAAGCGTACAGACACGGTGAGATGATACTGATACCAGTGCCGGAAGACCTCGAAGGCCAGTGGCAGGATCTGTTCTGCCAAGCAGGCCGAAAGATGAAGGATCATCGAGTCATAGCCGAGGGAGAGATCACCGGCCATAAACACGAGCTTACCGGTGGTCAAGTCGATGCTACAGAACTAAACGACGACAACTCAACGGTGAGGAGCACGAGTGCTTCAGGCTATGTATCGAGAAGAGGCTTCCTGCAGACGCTGGGAATAGGGGCTATAGCCGGCCCCGTGATTCTTTTGAAGGTGGCCAAGGCGGCGATCTTGAGGCACCCAGAACACAATGCGCTCAAGATACCGGCCGGCAGTTATGTAGCCTATGCACAACGAGAGTACGATGAGACCATGGCCAGAAGAGTAGTTGACTGACCGTGGCCCAAAGAAAGAGCAGACCCTATGAATTGGAGGCAACTACAATGGAACTATTGACACGTGGAACTCCGCCATCGATAGAGGTGCCCGGATTGTAACCTCTAAGGAATGGAACGGGTCTAAGAGAAGAAGGTCAGATGCCATAAGGACAACTCAGAGGTACGGTTCCTACTCCAACCTGCCGCTCGATGGAGCGTTCTACGAGGCGAAAGGACTGAGGATAGGCAGACGTAAGGGTACGCTTCGCCAGATGGCTAAAGGGGCAAGGTTCGTGCGGGAAGAGTTTGTGTACGACAATGGCCAGCAAGCATACGTATGGACGCCGTACAGGAAGAAGTTCCAGCTATTTCGACCGAACGGCAAGCTGTGGATGGAAGTTACAGCCAAGGTCAGCCACCCATGGAAGCGGACAAAGGACCTATTGCAGAAGATCCAGAACACCTTAGCTGATATAGCCGGCGATGGGACTATTCGGAGCAACGAGCCTGACTACGAGATAAGACGGTACGATGGACGTGGAAGCCAGTATGGCTGCGGAAAGGTGGAAAACCATCAGCGAGCAGGCGTATGGCGACAGGGCAAGGTCAGGCACTATTTTATTATGGGAGTAGCAGTGAGTAAGCAGCTCTACCATGCAGGGCCTGATGAGTTGGATCCATGCGAGGTCTTAAGGACAGAGAACATGCAGCTAAGAGCGGCCTTGATGAAGAAGATAGGACCGGAGCGGCTAATTAAGAAGCTGCCGTTCGCAGCGTGTGATACAGATGGAGAGAACCGGTTACTGAAGGCCGAGGTTAAAAAAATATTTACTCTGGACAACGAGTCTCTGGAGCAGGCCAGAGTAAGCAGAAGGCTTGATGAGCAGATAGCCATAGTGGTGCTCAAATGCCCATCCACGGGACAGCTTTACTATTTGAGGGTGCCGCCGAGGCTAAAGAAGGTCGAGCACGCCCGGCAATGGCTGTGCGGCGTAGATATCGAGGGTGTCGAGGAAGAGTACATCCGGGACAGGTGGATGAGGCCGGCTAGCGGCGGACGACAGCAGCTATCGTCGCTGCAACAGCAAGCGCTGAGAGGCGAAATAGCACGGGCCAAGCAGCGTCAGAAGCTGGAGTTCATAGCTGAAGCATAAGGGCAATATGGAAAGGACCAGTAACATGAATATCTACAAGGTTTGGATTCAGATCGAGGAGGTCGACAAGGACACCAACACCCAACTTAAGATGGGTGCGCCATGCGAAGCGGGCAAGTTCGACACCGAGGCCGAGGCGGTAAGGTTTGTTGAAAAGGAACTGATGGTAGTTAGGCCGGTCAAGCTGGCTCTGCAGACCATCTGTCAGACGGGACTCAAGTTCTTAGACAGTCTGCCTACGACCGAGCTGACCACGGAATTACAGAACCGGGATGCCTTCCGCAGTATGCTAAATAGCGTCCTCAATCAGAACACGCCAATCGTCGATGACAGATGCCCAAAGTGCGGCGCCGGCTGTGATGAGAGAGAGCTGATAAAGAGGGAGTCCATAGACATCGAGGCAGTACATATCCACTACACCTGCAATAAGTGCGGCGCCAAGATGATCGAAGAGTTCAAGCTGGCGGATGTCTTTATTGACGAGCAGGCTGGCTAATTGCCTGCACCTACCTCAATCACACCCGTTCGACAAATCTAATCGTTAGCAAGTCACCAAAGACCTCAAATTGAAAGGAAATCCTATGCAGAACAAGAGAAAGTGCGCGCGCAGTCCACCAAGATAATCGGCTGTTAGCGCCAATATGTGTCATGTACTGACAAAGGGAAGCATTAACCAAGAGAATTGAAAGGTATTTAAGATGAGAATACTCTACATTAACAATGAAGGGGGAGGCTTCGCCGACTATGTCACAGTGTCGGAAGGTACGACCGTAGAACAATTCTTCAAAGACAAAATGCCTGGTAGAAAGTCAACTGACTTTCTCATCCGGGTCAACCGGGAGCCTGTAGCACGCGACTGCGTCTTGCAGGAAGGTGACCGTGTCACCGTAACTCCCACAAAAATCGAGGGCGCGGTGACATAGTGCCATCGCGTCACAAATGTCACTTAGGGCATCTGCTTGTCTTAATGATGGGTAGGTGCCCTATTATTTTGAAAGGAACCCACTATGGAAGACATAAAGGCATTAGTGCGGATAGCAGGCAAGGTGCAAGAAGGGCTGATAAGTCTGAGGCGCACCCGCTATTTTGAGCTGATGAAACGGCTTACAAGTCTTACGGATCAACTTCAGGAGCTTAACGCTGAATCCAGGAAATTGAGCGTGTCATTGATGCACAGCTGGTTCGTGGCTGCAGATCGCTGTTGCAGCCGGACTAGCAGACTGCTGAGCGATATATCGCATTCAATATCGCAAGTGAAACAGCTGACGGAAGCCCCGCAGAAGAGAGCCCCTACACTGTCACAGGTCCTCGAAGAGCTGGACCAGGTGGAGGATGAATTCGGCAGCGTAGAATTGGAAAAGGGCGAAAACACAATCTTTGTTGTAACAGATCCGATTACATTGGAAGATGTGCCCCTCGGGCCGTTCAGGATTCAACTCGAATTAGGTAAGCTTGGCGACCTCTACAAGGATCGTCCTTACCGTGTAATTGCCCTCGATCCAAACCCTGCAGCCACGGACGACAATGTGACTCATCCACACGTAACCAGCCAGAAGCTCTGTGAAGGGGATGGCGCTGCAGCGATAACAGCTTCACTGGAGCAAGGTAGATTGTCGGATTTCTTTACAATGGTCAGAAGTATTCTGAATACTTACAACCCGGACAGTGCATATGTATCTCTTTACGATTGGACCGGGCAGTCATGCCACGACTGCGGATACACGATGAGCTCAGAGGACACTTACTTCTGTGTTCACTGCGAACAAGACTACTGTAGTGAGTGCTCGACGTATTGTCGGCTCTGCGAAGAGACGGCCTGTCTGGGCTGCAGCGGCCAGTGCCCTCACTGCGAAGAGATGGTGTGTCGGAATTGCATCAGCAAATGCAGCAAGTGTGAGGAACTGTGAAGAAATGGAGAAAGAAAATGAAGAACAACAAACACAAATCACTACAGTCAGCCGAGAGGCAAATACAAGCCAACCTCAGACAAACCCAGCAGAAATCAAGCTTGCAGGCTGAAAAGAAGGCAGAACGCCCTGTAAGTGCATTGAGGTTCAGCCCGACAGCATGGGCAAAGCTGCTGTACTTCAGAGACAAGTCCGACAATGAAGTCGGGGGCTTTGGCATTACAGAACCTGATGATCTGCTCTTTGTAAAAGAGTTCATCACGGTCAAACAAGAGGTAACTGTTGTCAGTATTAAATTTGAGGATGAAGCAGTCGCAGACTTCTTCGACACGCAGGTGGATCTTGGCAGAAAACCAGAACAATTCGCAAGAATTTGGTTACATAGCCACCCCGGCGATTCACCTGAGCCAAGCGCAATAGACCAAGAAACGTTCGACAGGGTCTTTGGCAATTGTCAGTGGGCCGTGCTGTTTGTTGTAGCCCAAGACAATAAGACGTACGCCAAGCTGAGCTTCAATGTTGGGCCACGTGGCCAGGTCCTTATTCCCACCGAGATCGACTACGGTGGAGATTTCGGCGCTAGCGACCGCGAGCTTTGGGATGCGGAGTTTGCAGCCAATATCAAGGCGGTCGAGTGGGTAACTAAGAGTTCTGCTGAAGAAAAGAGGTTAACCAGAAACGAGCTTTGTGGCTATGCCCTTCCGTATGACTTCCTTGATGGGTTTGAGAAGATGGAACCGGAGGAACGCCAGTTTGTCCTGGATGAGCTGGCTGAAAGGCCCGAATTGTGGAACGAACAGGGGGTGATGACTTTATGAGTGAAGAACGAACAAATGAAAGGTACAGTCGCCAGCGTGATATTGTTCCTGCCGAAAGGATTGCAGAGTGCAAGGCTTCTATTATCGGTGTCGGCGCCATCGGCAGACAGGTTGCACTACAACTGACGGCTATGGGTATTCCATGGCTGCAATTGGTTGACTGTGACATTGTTGAGGAAAGCAACTTAGCGAGCCAAGGGTATCTGGAACGAGACCTGGACGAGCCAAAAGTTGAGGCAACTGCGGATTTGTGCCGGCAAATCAACAGGCACGTTGAGGTTCATACAGTACCGGACCGTTTTCGCAGGAGCATAGAAATGGGCAATATTGTATTTTGCTCTGTGGATCGTATCGACGTCCGGCGGCTCATTTGGGAATCAGTCAAGGACACAGTGAATTATTACTGTGATGGCCGGATGAGCGCCGAAGTGCTCCGTGTGCTGACGGCCTGTGATTTCGGATCACGCAAGCACTATCCGACCACTCTGTTTAGCGCGGATGAAGCCTTTGTCGGGCCTTGCACGGCAAAGACTACGATTTACTGTGCCAATACTGCTGCAGGTTTGATGCTCTCACAATTCACAAAGTATTTGAGGGGCATGCCAATTGAGCCTGATATCCAGATGAATCTTCTGGCTTCGGAGCTAACTGTTGCTCCGGGCTGTTAACAGCTTCCGGCAGTAGGCTATGCACGTACTGCTGGGCAATTCCGTTCAATAAGATAGGAGGTAACATAAATGTCAAGCGAATCAGAGTCCAAGACCATGACCGCAGTAAGCCTGGTGGATGCCTTAGCGGAGTCTGGAGTGCAAGATGACTTCGAGATATGGCTATCCTCCGATGAAGAGGGAAACCAGTTCCTGCCAATGCAGGCAAATCCCGAATTGAGTCTGGCTATCGATGGAGACAGGAAGAGAGTCGTGTTCTTCCCGTCACATCGGTGATTTCTTTTCTTTTTTCACCGCAGCCGCTTTTTCTGGCTGCGGTTCTTGACCGGGCTTAGCGAAAGCTCTACAGTACTGTCCATAATGTTGCCAATCTATCCGCTGCCGTCCCGGTACTCTTGAACGCGGGGTTCCATCGGAGCTATGGATCAAATATCCATTGCTCTTTCAAACCGCGTTATTGGGCCAAAAATCAAGGTGTCACCAAGGGACTTTGCTGCCGTAATCAGGGCACTAATTTGGACTCAAGAACCCCTTGACAAGCATGCCATTCCCGTTTAGTTTGCACCAAATAAAGGACATTATTATGCACTATGTGCTGGTTCCCGAGTCCATTCTCATTCATAGGGTGCTCTCCTAATGCCCCAACAAGGTGAGTGAATGAGCAACTTCCGAAGTCTCACGTCAAACCACCAGAATCAGCCTAGCTCACACATAAGCAAACATCTGTAAGATATGTTTGAATAAACACTTACATTGATTTCTCATCGTACTATGTGATATGTATTCGAATTTGTTGAAGTATATCCTTGCAGTCGAAGAGAACCATCGTTATACTACCTGGATGCTTGACGGCGAATCCATCCAGTCTGTCGCTTTTTCGGGCCATGAGAGCTTTCCTCTTCGGTTCTCTTGGCTAGCGAAAGCAGTGCGCGGAGTTGAAAGCGATCCCGGCTTATTCAGTCGGCCTGATGCTATTGTTACTCTAGGCGTTGGTAAGAACATGGTGCGTTCCATGAGACATTGGGCCGGTCGCTGTGGTGTTATTGAGAATATACGTGAGAACAGCCGAAGGGGTGACTACAGGCCTACAACCCTTGGCTCATCTATATTTGGCATCAACGGAGTAGATCCGTATCTGGAAGACCCATCCACTGCGTGGCTTATTCACTGGAAGTTATGTTCCCACCCGAAAGACTCTCCAACCACCTGGTATTGGATATTCAACGAGTTACGTGATTCGTCATTCTCTGTGCCAGAAGTTGTAGATGAATTGCTGAAACTCGCCGAGAGTTCGCCTACCAAGAAGAAACCTAGTCGGGACACCATTGAGCGGGATGTAGGTTGCTTCGTTCGCAGCTATATTGCAAGTGAGCCCAATAGACGTCTATCTCAAGAGGAGACTTATGATTCCCCGTTAACCGAAATCGGGATTCTCAGAAGAGAACCTGAGACCAATCGCATCGTACTGGAGCGAGGATATTGGTCCACGCTTTCACCAAACATTTTTGCCTATGCTGTCTGCCAATACTGGGAAAGAACTGCACCCACTTCCGACACGCTCGCTTTCGAGCATGTAGCTTATCGATCTAGCAGTCCGGGGCAGGTTTTCAAGCTCACGGAGAACGCTTGTGTTGAACTCCTCGAGTCGCTTGACCTTTGTACAAATTCGAAAATTGCCCTCGATAGCACAGCGGGCGTGCGACAGCTTGTTCGTCGTAGGCGTGTAACGGACCCCTTACGTATTCTATTGCGGCACTACAAATATTCGCGTCGGAAGGAGAGCATTAATGCCTAGTGGTGCTCGTCTAAAGTCTTCTGTAACGTTCCTTCGTTCGATCAATGCTCAGCTAGACGCAGACAATCTGCAAATACTGTCTTCATATTTGGTCACTCCCAATGCCATGCGGACCACTAGAAGAATCCTTGATGCTCTACTTCGTGGAGATGGAGGAGCATGGACAATCACAGGCGCCTTTGGTACTGGTAAATCGGCGTTTTTTGTGTTCTTGTCCAATCTGTTGGGCCGCTTAGATAATCAGTCGGTATCCCGTGCCCGGAAACTACTCCATACAGCAGATCCTTTTGTTACTACCACCTCTCTGAGCAAGATCAGGCGGAAGTTCAATCTTGTCCCAATTGTAGTATCAGGAGCGCCCGAGCCAATCGCAGCAGCAGTTTTGAGAAACATCCTTGAGGCAGTTGATAACGGTCGCCTGCAAGTAAGTACAAAGCTAAAGCGGCGGATGCGACAACTCCAAGTAATAAGGAGGCAATCCACATCGCTGCTTAGCCATGATCTTGTTGAGGTTGTCCACGAGGCAGTCACAACAGATGCAATACCGAACACTCCGACGCAGGGAATTCTCCTGCTAATTGATGAACTTGGCAAGCTACTGGAATTTGCCGCCAAGCATCCACACAGATCCGATCCTTTTCTACTGCAGCAGCTTGCAGAGGTCGCTGCCCGAAGTCAGGGTAGATTCCTCCTTCTTACTGCCCTACACCAAGACTTCAGAGCCTATGCAAGCAATCTTCCCTCCGCAGAGAGAGTCGAGTGGGAGAAAATCCGAGGTCGTTTCGAAGACATCGTTTTTGAAGAACCCCCGGATCAACTCCTGAGATTCCTTGCCCTTGCATGGGAGCGAATTCGACAAATTGATGATATTGAGATTTCTCCGAATGATGAAGAGACCGCTGTATCACTGGCCCCAAGATTGTGGGATTATGGCATGGCCCCAGCTACTTTGGCCAAAGCAGACGGATCTGCACTATTTAGGAAGTGTGCTCCCCTCCACCCCCTCACTGCATTCATTCTTGGTCCACTCTTCCGTCGCATCGGTCAGAATGAGCGCTCAGCGTTCACCTTCTTAGCATCACAGGAGCCACATGCACTGCGTAGCTGGCTCAGCCAACGCAGGTCTAAGAAACATCATCTGTTCGATGTGGTTGACCTATATCAGCATTTGGTTTCCTCTCTTGGTAGTTCGATATTGAATACGGTCGACGCCAAACGTTGGGCTGAGGCCTTCGAAGCAGAAGCAAGACACCCAGAGTTGTCGCCTGAACAAGTTGCTGTCCTCCGTGCTGTTGCTCTCATTTCCGCAAGCTCCCGCTGGCTTAACATCAGGGCATCTTTAGAAGTGATAGAATATGCCCTTTCTGGACGAGTTACATCGAAACAGATGAAAGCAGCACTGCGTGAACTTGATTCAATGTCGCTTCTTGTGCACAGGCGTTACAATGACAGCTATGTGCTATGGGAAGGAAGCGATGTAGATATTGAGGCGCGTCTTTCGGAAGGCAGACAACGGCTTAACAACAAAGGTAGTGTCGCCGGGCTCCTGAGACGTCATTATCCAATGCGACCTGTTCTCGCCCGTCGACATTCATTCGAATCCGGAACTCTCAGATTCTTCGCGGTCGATTTTCTCACGACCGACGAACTACGTCAGCATCGGTGGCCGGTCAACTCCGAATGTGATGGTCGAATCTTTGTAGTCCTGCCTAAGGACCCTGGAGATCAGAAGATCGCGGCAAAATCGGCGAGAGAACTTGACGAAGGCAAAATCATACGAGTCCTTGATTCTCAAGGCCGATTTGCCGACTATGCTTTGGAACTAGCTGCCATCGATTGGGTAAAGAAGAATACCCCTGAGCTATCCCACGACGCCACCGCTCGTCGCGAATTGCATGCTCGTACCATCTCCATACAACGGTCTTTAGATCAACTCGCCGTGGCAATCCTATCTGGAGACCCTAGCATCCAAGGTAACTGGTATCATCTTGGCTCCAAATTCCCAGCCAACAATACTCGCAGTCTCAACGAGCGACTCTCCGCCATCTGTGACAAAACATATTCTGACGCACCACGAATAGACAATGAGATCATCAATCGGCGTCAGTTGTCGAGTGCAGCCGCAGCCGCACGGCGTAATCTAATCAAGAGAATGATAGAAGCTCCTGACCAGCCTCAGTTGGGACTGACTGGCAATCCACCCGAACGAAGTGTCTACAGATCCTTGCTTGGCACGGAGGGGGGACTAGGACTTCATCGTGAGGTGAAAGGCAAATGGGCATTCCGCAAGCCACCGCCAAGTTCATGTGCAACACCCGCTTATGCCGCTGTTAGTCGATTCCTAGATGAGGCTGTTCAGGAGCAAAAGCAGGTGTGTGATCTTTTCGATCTGTTAGCTCGCCCTCCGTTTGGCTTGCGAGACGGCCCCATTCCGGTTTTTGTCTGTGCAGTTCTTTTGGCAAGAGAAGCCGAAGTGGCGCTTTATGAAGACGGTGCCTTCTGCCCGGTTTTAACAGCGGCGACTATGGACAGAATGATCAAATCACCCGAACGTTTTTCACTTCGCAAGTGGCACCTTTCTGGCGTTCGAAAGCATGTATTCGAAGAGCTTGAGCGGATCGTGCTTGGTAATGCAAGGTCTGCTAAGTCACAGGAACGCAGGTTACTGCGCGTAGTTCGTCCCCTCCTACGATTTGTCTCTTCATTGCCGCAGTACACCTTACAAACGAGAGACCTGTCCCCTGATACACGTGCTGTGCGGGACGCTTTTGCAGAAGCTACAGAGCCAGACGTCCTCCTCTTTGAGAATCTTCCCAAAGCATGTGACCTCCTCCCATTCTCAGCCCGTCAGCGACTCAGGGATCGCTCAACCGATATAACAACCTATGTCACCGCAATTAAAGACGCATTCGAGGAACTTCGTAATGCATACCCTGGATTACTAGAATCTGTTCGCCAATCATTGATGGAAGCATTCGGCCTTTCGTCAGGAAAGAGTCTTACGCTTCGTGAACCGCTTCAGGCAACTGCTGCCAACCTTGTAGAATTTGTCGTCGAGCCTGATCTCAGGTTATTTCTATCTCGAATCCTCGAACGAAATCACAGTGAAGACTCATGGCTTGAAGGTGTTGCATCTTTCTTGGCTGAACGCCTAGTATCGAAGTGGCGAGACGAGGACCGGGCTCATTTCAATATCCGCCTCCGTCAGTTCGTCCGGCGGATTCGTCTCTTGGAGGCGACAGTCGCGAACCGTCCTGCAGAGTCCACGGCCAAGTCGATTGAATCCATCCGTGTTTCGTTGACTGGAACTAGTTTTGGACAGATCGACTATTCAGTCCATCTTCATGAGAAATCCGAACAAAGATTGAAGAAGCTCCAGACAGGCATCCAGGAAGTCATTTCCAATACTGGCGGTGGAGATCCCACTCTTGCTGTAGGTGCCCTTTGCCGAGTCCTCAGGTCCCGACTTCAGGACGCCAATAATGATACAAGGAGGTAGCAAATGAGTAATAAGAAACACCGCCACATTGTCTCTTTGTCTGGCGGCAAAGATAGTACGGCTCTTGCCATTCACCTTCAGGAGCAGGCACTGAATGTCGAATACGTCTTCTCAGACACTGACAAAGAGCTGCCGGAAACGTACGAGTACCTAGACAAATTGGAAGCATATCTGGGAACCGAGATCGTTAGGCTGCGTTCCGAATGCGGATTTGATCATTGGCTTGAGGTGTACGGCGGTTTCCTACCTTCTGCCCGCATGCGTTGGTGCACGAAAATGTTGAAGATTAGACCTTTCGAGATGTATATAGGCGATGACGATGCTAATCTGTATATAGGCATACGAGCCGATGAGAATCGAGGTGGCTACCAACCCTATAAGACCAACATTCACCCAGTATATCCATTTGTTATGGAAGGGATGACTCTCGATGACATTCACAGCATTCTAGAGCGTAGTGGAATTGGCTTTCCGGCATATTACAGTTGGCGTTCGCGTTCCGGTTGTTATTTCTGTTTCTTCCAGCAGAAACGAGAATGGCTAGGTTTGAAGCAACATCACCCAGACTTATTTGAGAAAGCAAAGTGGTACGAGCAGGAGTCCACTCGCAAGAAACGGTCTGATATTGGCTCAGGAAAAACGTTGAATGATAACCGTCATACATGGAATGATGACGAATACTTATATGAATTGGAGAAGCCAGAGAGGGCACGTCAGATCCTTGAACGTCACGAACAGCAGCTTGCTGCAGTCAGCAAGAAGAATAGAAGTGGCAAGCTTATGGATATACTAGCCGAGCTAGATGAAGCCGAAGGACCGCTTCCCTGTTCTTTTTGCCATATTTGAGAGCACTTATTCGATGAGGTCCCGATGGGTCTATCGCACTTGCACGATTCACGTTTAGCCAAGACCATTGAATATTATCAGGTAAACGCAGCAAGCTACGCTGAACAAACTCAAGATGTCGATATGCAGCAGGCCTATGATGCATTCCTCTTGTTGCTTCCAAATGGCGGCACCATTCTCGATATTGGATGTGGATCAGGACGTGATCTGAAATATTTCAAGGATCGAGGCTACGACACACAGGCAATCGAACCAGCTCCGGCCTTGGCCGAGATAGCACGAGAACGAAGCGGCGCCCTAGTTCGTGAAATTCTAGTGGAGGACCTCACCGCCGAGAAAACCTATGATGGGATCTGGGCGTGTGCCTCACTACTTCACATACCTCGATGCATGTTACCAAGCGTTATCAATCGATTAATCAACGCCTTGAAGCCGGGAGGAGTCTTATATATGTGTTTCAAGAAAGGCGTGACAGATCATGTGGTTCAAGATGGCCGCCTGTTCAACGATCAGACATGCAAAACGCTTTCTGATCTTGTTTCGACACTCAATAATGCCATCATCATCCGTTGCTGGGAGAGTAAAGACCTCATCGCAAGACATGAGACTGTTCTCTGGACTAATATGCTTGTCCAAAGAGATGCATAGAAACTATGTGACGACTCGAGTTCTCCTTGTTACTTCTTACTTTGAAGTGAGACAAGATGCTGCTGAAGTCGCTCAGCTTCTTTGTCGATTAATCCGTCTAATTCCCTCGGATAGACATAATCCTTGAAACGCCAAATCTCTTTCTTCAGTCGTCCTTCATAGGCAGCCTTGATCACTCTGTGGTGTGCGCGGAATATATGCACCTTCTCAGCTAGTTCTTTGTTCGTGATCAGACCACAATTCGCTGCTATAAGGCTATCAAGCTCGTCATTGATCTCAATAATGGTCTCTATGAGCACTTTTTGGTTTGAGCTGAAATCATATCCCTCAAGCAAACGTTCAAGTGTTCGCCACTCTCGCCTTTCGGGACCATCATCTTTCTTCTCAAGCTTCAGCAGCCGCTCTAAGTTAGTGTTTGTTTTCTTCAGCGTCTTGAAGGGCCCGTAGAACTTGTCTAGCAGATTCTGTACCCGCTTCACGTCCTGCTCTCTTTCGCTCTGCCTCAGTTGTCGTCTGAAGTACCAGAAGTTGATCCAAGCTGTAATCAGTGCAGCCAAGGCCAATAATAGGGATGCTGTTGGCGAAAGTAGGCTGTATCTCTCTCCATCTTCTCCCCTCTCGGCGTCCAAGTCTAACGCATTCGCCTCCTGCCTCTCCTCTTTCGCTTCGATAGCCCGTACACCAGCCATATTTGGCTCCGCCCTACCGATAGGCGTGTGAAATGCCACGATACACCAAATACACAGTAAGTTTATCACACTCTGTTTTCTCTTATACATAGCATACTCCTTCTCTAGTCTTCTCGGCATTCTCTCACTTATGATAACCGCATCGTGCAAAAAGAAAAGGGCCACCTCGAAAGTGGCCCTATGGAGCATACCTGCTTGATATTTTAGACTAACGTCGTTTTGACCAATACTGAATTAAGTCACGAAGCTCCAGACCCCAATTTGTCTTGAAGCTATCAAAGAATTGTGCGATCACGTCATCCTCATACTGTCCTTCTGCCCTGGCATAGCCGATAATGAGGAGGTCGATGCCTGACCGAATCACTCTTGCCATGTTCTTACTGTCTTTATCTTCGTCCTGCTTCTCAGCTGCTACCAACTTCGAGTAGACTTCCATGTAGAATGGGTGCTGCATGTTGATGCGAACGAGTGAATTTGTGCCTAGGTGTTTAATCTCGATGAACTCTTGACCAGGCCAGCTCTCAGGAACGATAGTTATTGGCTGGCTTTCAATCTTAGCCTTCACCTGCGATTTCTTTTTCTCACGTTGTTCCTCAGGCACCTCCTTTGTTAGGGCTGTTGCCGCCTCATCGATCTCCTGTTCACGTTCTTCTGGGGCGACGTCCTTACCGGCCTTCGGTTTCCGTGCAGTTCGAGCGGTCTCCGCAGCAATCTGTTCGGCCTCCGCATGAAGCCCCTCTTCTTGAAGTGCTTGTTTCTCTACCTCATCGAAATACTGTCGGATTTCCGTGCGTAAAGTATCGACGGATCGGAAAACTACTTCCTTCAGCTTGTCCCTCAATCCTTCGATTGGCTCTGCGCCTTTCTTTACATTCCTGACCTGAAAGCATTCATCTAGATCCGGTTCGAATCGGATTTCCTTTCCGACGAAGCGATCAATTTGTCGCCCGTCGATAGACGGCTGCACGCCCCTAAGATAACCGTTGAAGATTTCGCGGTCAGCCCTCAGAATCGAGATGCCCTCATTCTCAGGAAGTCTCCGCTCGCGGGCAAATTCATTACCGCCAGAGCCTCGCTCACGCCTGAACTCTTTCGGAAGCAGCGTCAAAGTAACTTCCACTCTAGACTTCTTCGATGGATCGCTGGGCAGAGGGAAATCAAAAGGCTCATTCACTCTGACCTCAGCTAGTGGATCCCCTTTCTCATCTTGATGGAAACGCGTCGAACTCATGAGGAACAGAGGGTCATGTGGCTGCACTAACACTCTGTCCAGTTCGATACGAATGCCGCTATCCAAGAATCTCCTAAACGTGCGAGCAATGTAGTGCACTAGGTCGGTCTTCACCGTATCTGCTCGCCGTCCACCACCTGACTCAGTCTCTTCGAGTCGATCTGTCTTTGACCACACAACGAGTGTTCCCTTCTCTCCCACAAGGTCAGCACAATCATCCGGCAATTCCGTTTCTTCCGGTGCCGGAATATACTTCATCGTTCCTTCTCCAATTTCATCAAGATCAATGTAAGTACGCAGCCAAGGCTCATCCGCAGATTGACGGCTATAGATATCGATCCTCTTTGCTTGCGAAATCCCCCCCATTTTCGCCCCGACGCCGAATCGTCCCATGCCAGTTCGGTCATTATACCTTGTGGAATACCCAAGCATGAGAGATTTGTTTAGTGTGAGCCTGTCCATGCCATCACCGTCATCTCCGACAGCAACCTCCGATACTACCTCCGTCGCGCGCTTATTCTTCCCGATCTTCTTCTTCTCCTTGAAGATGCGGCACCGGATGTTGTTGGCGTTCGCCTGCAGGCTGTTGTCAATCACTTCCCCGACTGCGCTGCAATAATCATGCCCAGATGAACGCAGCGACAACAGTGCAGTGTCAGCAGCGACCAGTTCTACTTTCTGGTCTTCAATAGTGGTTGTTGATACAGAATTCATTTTGTTGCTCCTTTCTTCCCGGCTCGCTGGCCGAGAGGAGAACGACGCACAAGTTGTCAATCCGATGGCTAGCCGTGCGTCTTAAGCCGCACCATCGCAAAACATTTCTACACGAAAAACAGTGTTACTTCATAGGCTTGGCAGGAAAGACATGATGTATGACCTTTCCCGCCTTCTCCGAGTCGCCACCATGGTCAACCCAGGACGGAAAGCCAACACTATATAATACGAAATGTAACGGCCTTTTGTCAAGCCAAAAACCACTAGAAATATTCATTTTATTGCTCTGGCTTGGAATTCTTTACTTAAGTGACCTTGTAATATGGAGTTGCGCCCTTTGCCCCTTTTCTTATTTTAACCTCATTTTCTCCCCCTCCACACGTTTGTTCAGCGGATTTCTCAAGTACGCACGGCTTTTCTCTTCAAATGGGTTCAATATATGGCATTTCAATCTTATATACTCTATTGGCATAGGTTCGTGACCGGCTTTGAGCCTAGCCCGGTTTACAGCCCTAATGATATTAGGCAGTTTCCGCCCAATAGGCGCATAAGGCTCGAAGGCCTATGGCATAGTTTCCACTTCAGAGGCTCCTGAAGCGATTTCTGAGGGCAGAATCTAGAAGCTCCCTCGTAAGCGGCCAGCCCCTCCCATGAGGCCTGGCCGCTTGAGCCAGGGGAGGTAAGAAGAATGCCATCTGTTTCCATCAGAACGCTAATCCTGGAATTCGTCGATTCCAACGGAGCAAGCCACATCCGGGAGATGCACATAGAAATACTACGGCAGAAACGTGGCACACCGGAGCATACAATCCGTGCACGATTGTCAGAGGCTGTCTCTGACAGTTTACTCAGCAGATTGGGCGATGGTTTCTATGATGTCTACGCCGAAGAGGACATGACTTCAGTAGTGTCGTACTCAGACCGTGGGCCTTTTGGTGACCCCAAGTATCCAGGTAATTGCAGCGGGAGATTGATAAAGAACCTCATCCTTAAATACAGCGCGAAACGCGTTGCCGACCCAATGCAGGGATCAGGCACGAGCAGGGATGTTGTTCATGGTCTGAACAAGTACAAGAAGACTGGCATCAGTTACTGGGGTGGTGACCTTCGGGAAGGATTTGATTTGACCAAGCAAGACCTTCCCGGCAAGTTTGATTTTGTCTGGATACACCCCCCGTACTGGAACATCATTCGGTACAGCGACAACAACCCAAGTGATTTGAGTAACTGCGAAAGCTACGAAACATTCCGAAAGCTTCTAATGGTCTGTTTGAGACGTTGCTATGAGGCATTGGAACTCGGTGGAAGATTAGCAATCCTAATTGGCGACGTTCGAAGAGGCGGGAAATACACACCAATTGTGAAGGACGTGCTCAACCTACCGTTCGGTGAAATCCGCAGCATAATGATCAAAGTTCAGCACAATTGCACAAGTGATCGCAAACGATACGGCAAGTTGGAAGACGTCCCTATAAAGCACGAGTACTGTGTTATCTTCAAGAAGCCTGCTGATAGGGTTCAGTCATTGCCATAATATGAGCAGTGCCTGAACTAAGGCGCGGATGTGTACGAAATGGGAATCGACAAGGAGCTTACAAAGCAAGGATACGAGTACGACGACCGCGAAGCACCTGCTGAGATATGGATCAATAAGAAAGTAGGTTTTGGTGTCCGGCTCGAATGGTTCAGGCTGGAGAGGTGAGATTATGAACATCGAGACGCAAAAGTCGGAAATGGTTTTATTGAATCAGGTGAGCAAGGAAGAGCTTGCCAAGGTAGTGGTCGAGTTGATTAAGAACGATCGAGAAGTCCAAAGGGCTATCTTGGACTTGGCCTTTTCCTGTCCGAATATTGTGACGCAGATCTGAACGGTTCTTTTTCCTTTTCTTTTTGGCGAATCACGCTACACTTGTTCCGTAGAGTTGGATTGCGGGAGGCTCTTCTGTAATCTCTAAGAAAGGAGATTGCTGCGAAATTGACGGCGTCCGACATTTACACATACCATCGCCCATCCAAGTGTGGCTTGCGCATTACCCTAAAGGAGAAAGGGGTCGAAGGAACTGCGCCAGGGCCTTATGAACAAGTGCTCGAGCGTCTGGGCAAAGAGCATGAAAGAAGGCATTTGGCGAGCTTCCCGTCTGTTGTGGATCTGAGTTCTGGAACGTTAGACGAGAGAATATCACGGACCAAGGAAGCAGTTGGGAGACGCTCTCCAGTAATCTACCAAGGGGTACTCAGGGCAGATTCTGTGATTGGAGGGACAACTTGTGAAATCTTGGGCATTCCAGACTTCATTATCTTGGAAGACACTGGGTCCTATGCAGTACGTGATTCGAAAATGTCGCGCAGGATCAACGAGAAACACCACCCAGAGATTATTCTTCAAATTGGAACATACGGTTGGCTATTTGAGCAGACGTTCGGAGAGCCTCCTGGCAGACTTCGAGTTTATAGTGGGACCGGTGGGATTGTAGACGTACCGTATGATCGTGGAACTGCTGCTGTTGGAGTTCTTGATGAAATCCTGTCTTTTAAACTGTTGACCTCTGAACCATATAGCCCTGTGGGATGGTCAAAGTGTACTGCTTGCCCATTCTACGGCCGCTGCTGGCCTCCGGCTGAGAGAAACCGGGACGTGGCGATAATAGCCGGTTTGGACCAAGGATTAGCGTGTGCCCTTCGAGAGGAGGGCATAACGACTGTGGATAATCTGCTCACTTCGTTCGATGAGAGAAGCTTAGGTGAATTTCGTCGTCCTGTGGGAAAAAGAGTGCAGCGTGTTGGGAAAAAGGCTGAGTCGATTCTGAGAATGGCACGTGCACTTGACTCTGGCGAGGAAATCCTTATGCAGACGCCCTCAGTCCCTCAGTCCGACAACTACGTAATGTTTGATCTGGAAGGATTACCACCGCACCTTGACGAGATTGACAAGATTTACCTGTGGGGCATGCAAGTTCTTGGTAACAAGCCAAGTGAATATATTGCAGCAACAGCAGGTTTTGGAGACGAAGGAGACCGACAGGGTTGGGAGGATTTCCTGGAAAAGGCTGAGAATATCTTCAAGCATTACGGAGATATACCATTCGTCCATTGGCATCATTATGAACGTGTTCGTCTTGACATGTATATTGACCGCTTTGGAGATCCTGAAGGCATAGCAGCCCGAGTAAGGGCAAACCTGCTTGACCTACTTCCCATAACGCAAAAGTCCATAGCTCTCCCTCTGCCGAGCTACAGTTTGAAAGTTATCGAGCGATATATAGGCTTCGAACGGGCCCAAGAGGAATATGGCGGCGATTGGGCGATGGCGAAATATATCGAGGCAACCGAAATGGCCGATGAAAGACAACGTGCAGAGGTGATGGATGAGATTCTGAGATACAACGAAGAGGACTTACAGGCAACTTGGGCTGTCTTGCAGTGGTTGAAATCGAAAGCGAGTTGAAAACTCTGGGCGCCTGGAATTCACAGGTTAATCCAGACGAGAACTCGGAATTTCTATAAAAAATTATAAATTTTTTCCTTTCCTAACGCGCGCCGCGCGCGCCACTTACGTCACTCAACGAATTTTTCTTGAAGAAAATCCTTGCGCTTTTGTGAAGTCGCGCTACGATCTGTATTGAATCAGCATTAACCTTTTTGAAAGGATAGAGTGATGAGCTTGACAATCAGAAAAATCGTTGTGTTGGGATTGACTGGGATGATTTTCCTCATGGCCAACATCTTGGTGGTGGCGAATTGGCTATCTGAGAAAGGAGTCGCTGACAAAGCTAGTTGGCTGCGTGAGGAATTCTTAACTGGTACTGCAATCGCTGTAGTCCTTGTTTTGCTCATACTGTTGGTCAATCCTAAGAGCACCACAGGCAAGGCGGTTGGTTTCATTCGACGATGTCCGGTTTGTGACCACAGGTTGTTGGGCAAAGGAAGTTATTGTAGTGAGTGCGGGAGCAAGGTATAACATCTGAAAGGCTTTGCACTCGCATGGACTTAGATGACATTCCAGCACAAACGCAGTATGGGTCACTGTAGAATAACACGACGTAGTTTCATGAGAACCACTGTGTTTGGGATGGCGGGCACCGTCGCTTTTCCCTACGTCGTGCCATCCTCTTCGCTCGGCGGCGATGGAGAGGTCTTACCAGGCAACCGTATCACCCTGGGCCTGATCGGAACGGGTAACATCAACGGGCATCATCGGGAGGCGTTTCTTGCCGAGAAGGACACCCGAGTTCTAGCGGTATGCGATCCCGTGGTGAACCGGCGTATAGCCTCGCGTGACCGCATCAACCAGGCCTATGGTGGCAATGTCTGCGTTGACTACCGCGACTTCCGAGATCTGTTGAGTCGCGAGGACATCGACGCTGTCTGTATCGGCACACCGGATCACTGGCATGCGGTGCAAGCCATCGCCGCCATGCAGGCCGGTAAGGACGTGTATGTGGAAAAACCTGTCACGTACACAGTGACCGAGGGTCGGCGTGTGGTGGACACAGCCGCAATGTATGGGCGCATCCTTCAGACTGGCCTGCAGCGTCGATCTGGTGGTGCCTACCGTTATGCCTGCGAACTGGTTCATAACGGTCGAATCGGGCGGTTGACGCGGGTAGAAGTCGGCATCATCGGGATCAACAAAGGCGTGCAGGCAGGGCACAATTTCCCGACAGCGCGGACACCAGATGGCTTTAACTACGACCTGTGGTTGGGGCCCGCGTTGACAGCGCCCTTCTGTCCCCAGCGTGTTGCCCGCGGCAACGAGGTGTGCTACTGGTACTACATCTCCGATTACACCACAGGCTTCATCAGTGGCAACGGAGTTCACTTCGTGGACATCGCCCAATGGGGCATAGGCGACGAGGTCAGGCCCTTGGAGGTACACGCACAGTCTGCCGACATTCCCGCCGACGGGCTGGTTGACGATGCCATTGCCTGGCAGTCGGAGGTCGTCTACGAGAACGGTGTACGGATGAGTTACAGCAGCGAGGGCAACCCACACCCCGATGGCATCCGTTTTGTGGGGACAGAGGGTTGGGTTCATATCACCGGTGGTGGCACTCTGAGTGCCAGTTCGACGGATGTGCTGAAGTCTGTGATCGGCCCCGATGAGGTTCATCTGTATGTCAGTCCGGGGCACCATCGCAACTTCTTAGACTGCATCAGGACGCGCCAGCCTGCGGCGGCTTCTGTCGAAGTCGGGCATAACGCTACCACCACATGTAACCTGGTGGAGATTTCTGCTCGCCTGGGCCGGAGCGTGAAGTGGGATGCGGGGGCAGAACGTTTCGTTGGCGACGAGGCCGCCAACCGTCGGCTGTTCCGCGCGATGCGGTCGCCTTGGCGGATCTGATACGGCTGGTCGGCCCCAGACCTTGGAGCCGCAGTCTCATCTGCAGGTGTCCGGTTTGCGATAAGAGATTGATTGGGAGTCCAAGCCATTGTGGGGACTGCGGGTCGAAGGTATAGCAAGCCAAGAACGGACCACCAACTTAAGATAGGGGCAACTGCCGGAAACAACTGATGCGGCAGCACCAAGCAACTCTGCTTCGGAGCTGAAGAACGTAACGCTATTTGCCTTTCTCTTGGGCGAGCCAGTCTTGGAGGTTTTTGGCAAGGATTTCGACGTTTTTCTTCTGCATTATGTGCTTGACAATCGCAGGCGGCACCTTCAGCTTGACCATTGCCTTATGCGCCCTCTCCCACAGGCGGTCTTTCTTCTTTTGTGTGTCGGCGAGGTACAGTTCGGTTACCAGCTCTCCAAGCTTCTGGAGCATTATGGCGTCGAGATTCTGATAGTAATTCGAGATTACATCAATCTGATGTTCTGAGTAATCTCTCTTGGCCATTTCAAATACCTTTTTTCTCGTGCGTGCAGTGACAAGTCAGGATCGATGCGCCCGGGCATCAACTTAGCATTGAATGACATCGATGTAAACGGCAAAACAACCAGAAATTGGGGAGTTAAGTTGTTTGAGCAGCTTTTTCTCGCAGTGTGTGGGAGTAGGGTTTCCTGAGGCAAAACCTTCCCAGAAACTTGTGAAGGGGGTTAGAAAGACTCGCGGACAGTCCGCTGCTCAAGACTCCTTCTGAAGTCAGAACGCTTGGGTCGCTACGCTAATATCGACCAGTGGACAATCAATCCGTTGGTCACTGGCTCAAATCTACCCTCTGCAGTTCATCCCAAATTGCAGCTGGGTCTTGTGGACGTTCCTACGACTTGGGTTCTGAAATATTGGATGACTGAGGCAAGGCCTTTTTCAAGGCTGACTGTCGGCTTCCAGCTCAGCAGGTTCCGGGCCATAGATATATCAGGCTTACGTAGAATAGGATCATCCTCTACCGCGGGACATAGCACAGTTTTTGATTTCGACGTTGTCATTCTGACGATCAGTTCTGCAACTTCCAAGATGCTGTGCTCATCAGGATTCCCAAGGTTTATCGGCCAAGCCACTCCGTCCGTATTCATCAAGCGTATCAAGCCTTCTACCATATCGGTGACATAGCAGAAAGACCTAGTCTGGGTTCCATCGCCGTAGACAGTGACTGGTTGACCTGTTATGGCTTGCAGTACAAAATTGCTTATTGCACGGCCGTCGTCAGGCCGCATTCGGGGGCCATAGGTGTTGAATATCCGAGCGATTCGAATGTCAACACCAAGCTCCTTCTGGTACGCAAGAAACAGTGTCTCTGAGAATCGCTTCCCCTCACTGTAGCAGCTTCGAACAGAAGTGGTGCTGGCATGGCCGCGATAGAGTTCTGTTTGAGGATGCACTTCAGGATTCCCATAGACCTCGCTGGAAGAGGCTTGGAGTACGCGAGCCCCTGTCTTCTTCGCCAGCCTCAAAGCATTGATTGCGCCCAATGCACACGTTTCAGAAGTCTGCACTGGTGAACACTGGTAATGGGCAGGACTGGCAGGGCAGGCTAGATTGTAGATGAAATCCGAGTCAATATTGTAGGGAAGAGTAACATCGTGTTGCAAAAACTGGAAACATGGGTTGTCAAACAGGTGGCAGATATTGTCCTTTGAGCCGGTTTGAAGATTGTCAAGGACGATCACACGATGACCCTCATCCAGTAATCGCTCAGCAAGGTGGACACCTATGAACCCGGCTCCTCCAGTTATAAGAACAATACACATCGCGATCTCCTTACCTGCACTTTGGGATACGAGAAAAATACTTTCTGTCGACCGCTTTTAGGACCTCTTCACGACCCATAGGTTGAATCTTCGGCAATTGCATTGACCTAATCTCCACGACGGTTCTATATCGCCAAATAATACACCTTTCATGTGTCCTCGACAAGGGTATAGTCCTTGCCGATTCTGTTTTCGTCCTGACTTTATGCTGTCTCTTGCAGCTCCAAGCTGCCAGAGCATAAGTCGGAAAAAATTGCCTATAGCTACTTGCCTATTTCAACAGGTATAATCAATGGGCTATGGGCAACTTTATGGACAGTCCAAGAATACTACCAAACGAGCAGGAACTCATCAGTAAGCTGCTCGCTTCGAACAGAGTTCATAGCTACGTGATAAATAATCTTCGCACTAGTCTTACATCTATTGGCTTTACGCATAAGTTTGTGGACGAGCTTACTGAAAACTTGGGTAGTCTGGAGGTTGATGCTTTCAGAGCAAAGCATTTAGACGAGCTTGAGGAAAAGTATCGCATTGGGTTTTTCCAAAAGCTTGTGCCCGGTTATTTTAAAGAGCACATTCTCCCTGAGTTGTCTTCTTGTTCCACTGTTCTAGATATCGGTTGTGGTACAGGTATTCTGGCGAAAATTTTGGGTGAGGAGGCTCACTTTGTAAGTGTTGTTGGGATTGATCTGATTGAATCCCCAGAGTGGGAATGCTTCAGGTCTTCTAAAGTCCAGTTCCGGATAATAACTGAATCAAACCTTCAATCGTTTCTTGAGAGTTTCTCTCCGGATGCAGTTTTGCTTACTTGGGTTCTTCATCACATGGATCTTGATGAGCAAATCAGGTACTTGAGGCAAATCTACGGCGCTTTATCAGTTGGCTCAGTTGTAGTGTTATTGGAAGACTCTTACGCCGAAAGTCGTGCTCCTGAACACGGAAGAGACATTGCTGCATCCTTCTTTGCGTTCAGCGCTGAAGAAAGACACGACATAATGTCCATCTACGACTGGGTGGCCAATCGGGTCTTAACGGGGCAGGCGATGATGAAGATACCTTTCACCTATCGCCCGATAGAACAATGGGCAGTAATTTGTGCAGATATTGGATATACCATAGAAGTCAACCGTTTTATCGGCTTCCCAAATAGCCGAGATATAAACACGCCACAAAGCCTTCTTGTAATCAGGAAGTAGCGTTGGAGCAAAGATGTGCATTTTTTCATTGCTGGGCATAGTAGTATTCTGGCAGAAGTGTCCAGTAATTTGGGCAAAGAGTGTATACGACATTCCGCAGTCGAAATGCAGTGAGCCATTCTCATCGCGACTAGGTGGAAGACACCAATACAAGAAACTCTATCGTCAACTCACAAGTTATCTACACGACGCATATTGGAATCGCACCCATAGCAAATCAACGTGATTGCTGGTATCAATCTGAGAATAGGATGAACTATGTGACAAAACTACATCTAGTTCTGAGGAGTAATTGAGAATTGAAGGGCAGATTATGGAAGATTATCCACTTGTCAGTTATGTAGTTGTTACCCATGAGCGGCCACCGCATCTTGTGAGAGGACGTATTATCAACACTATCTTACAACAAGAATATCCACGTAAGGAGCTGATATTGGTAGGCGAGGAGTGTCCTAACCTTAATGATATTGGTGAGGGCTTAGCCGTCCAGTCGGAGCTGGAGCGATTTCTCTCAATCAATCTCGAAAGACCACGAGAAAGCGAGCTTTGTGTATGGGCGCTGGTCGCCAGGGCCCGAAACGTTGGTATACGCGCTGCACAAGGGGAGTATATCTGTTGTCAAGATGATGACAACGAACTTATTCCGGAGTTTACAAAAGAGATGCTTGAAACCATTCGCCGAAACAACGCTTTAGCTGCTTGGTGTTGGCGCCGCGTATTGGAACCCAACGGCCAGCCTTTTTCCGGAGATTACTTTCCTTGGATTCAAGGGGACGAACTAAGACGCCGAATTCTCTACAAGATTTGGAGCGAGGCCGGGGTAATTCAGCGGAATAGTTGTGTTATCAGGGATACCCTGTGGGCCGTGCGAGGCAGCGAGCGATTTAGCACAGTGGACCCCAACGAATGGCTTGTGCACAAAGATGTATATAGACTTGTTCCTTATCGAGAGTGCTATACGCACAACGAGATTGCTTATCACGTTACGTTTGACGATATTTGGGATGAAGATTTCACTCGGAGTGGTCTCCCTGCAGCCTGTTGGCAGAAGCCGGGGCTCGTCTATTATCTCGGAGGGACTACTAACACAAAGCCAAGGACCCTGGATTTTTGCGATGACAAGAGATGACTGATTCCTTATCCACTCTGATGCGGTCTATGTATGATGAAAGGCATCCAGAAGACGGCCGGATCGGCAAATTGATGAGTCGAAAACTACAAACAGGTGGGGTCGTGGATTTAGAAATTTTCTTTTCAGGAATGAGACGGCAGGAATACGAACGGAAAAATGAGGCTATCGATTTGAGTCGGCAACGAGGGGAACAAGTTCCATGTCGCTTATGTTTCTCCTCTTCTTCTTTAATATATCATTGTCGATTGGCTATTACTCCCGATGAAGTCCCTTTCTTCCCATATCATATGCTACTAAGGCCGATAACACCTAAGGTGTTTGACACTAGTTTCAAGAGCGTTGGTCGAAATCTGAAGCTGGGCCTAATTGAAAAGCATCATCTTGATTGTCGGCCCGGCTTCAATTATGAGGACATCGTTATTATGTCGTGGCTCGTAAAGGATGCGCGGGACTATATGGTCACGCAATCTTTTGGGGGCAGTGGTGCGAGTGTTCCAGAACATGTGCATGCGCATGCATTCCCCAAAAACCAGACTGATTTTCCTCTTATGCGTCGAGTCTGCTTCACTCGTCTCAGAGGAACAGATAATATCTGGGTAAATAGGCATATTACCTATGCCATCTTGGTACGAGGAAATCCAGAGACAATTGCCGAAGTTTTTGTTGGCCTACATGCATTATTGCGCCTTCCCTCCAATCATTATATTATGATCGATAATGACTTTGGCGGATTAATCGGAGTCTATGTCCCCAGGGTCCGGGATCTACCACTAGTTCCTCGTAGATTGCGAGCCGCAGCCTGGAAGTTCGGAGCTTTTGAAGTCTTGGGATTGTATGACGCCAAGAACGAAGAGCTTTACGATTCGCTGAAGTTTAACGAGGCCTATATGGCGACGCACTCTGTGACCCTTCATGATCCGGAGCTACAAAGAGACGCTGAAAGGGCTGCCCAAGAATTAGTCCTTAAATCGAGGAACAAATGGAGGAGAATCTCAGAACACGCCACGCACATAGTCAGATAGGAAGACCCGTGAGGATTCGGAATGCATATTCAAAGTATTGCTCATCATTATGAGTCTGTATACAATGCGTAAGAAAAGTCTCACGATTGCGCCAGTGGCACCGACAAGACACATAAGATGCGCAGGCAAGCGCAACGGTGCAGAGGATCTCTCGATTCTTCCACCTTTGTTGCAGTCCCGCAAAAAAGACGGAAGGAATATTCGGTATTGTGGGCCATCATTATGTTTAACGCTGCGCAGAAAGGAGATTGAGATGTATCTTTATCTTATCCGTCATGGTGAATCAGTATGTAACGTACAAGATATATTCTCAGGGCGTACCATCGAAACTGATAATCCCTTAACCAAGAAAGGCCAGTCTCAGGCCCGCAAGACAGCTCGTAGATTCCGACGACTCGATAGGGCACTCACTATCTATTACAGCACGGCCCGAAGGGCAACAGCAACCGCGCAGTGCCTTGCTCGATACACGGGAGCGAAAATGATTGCTGATGAGAGAATTCGAGGCTTGGATGTTGGTAAGCTTGCCGGTCTGACAAAAGAAGAAGCCGCGGTAAAATTTCCAGAATGGTATAGTAATTTGGCGATAAGGCCTGATCAATATTCGTTAGAATACTGTCTCCCAGGTGGTGAGACGAATCGAGATCTCTTTCGGAGGATAAGCGAATTTTGGGAAAAAGCACTGCAAGAGCAAGTTGACAGCCCCGTTCAGATTGTCGTAGTTGCTCACGATGATGTCGTTGAGATTCTGTGTCACTTGATTATGGGCCTTTCATATGCTGGTTTCCGTCAATTCGGGCGTGTGGATAATTGTTCCGTAACTGGGATTGAGTTTGACCACGGAGTGCCAAAGATGAATTATCTCAACGACATTAGTCATCTCCGCAGGAGGCTATATTAGTTCGCGAGAATGGCATTGTGAGCAGAACCCATCCGCAAAACTATGTAAAACTGAGTGTGTACTCGTAGCGATGTAGTACTCGATATGTTACAACGTTCTTGAAACAAGAAGACTATGAGTCGGTGGTGATAAAAATACCGGGTTAGTGTTTGTATGGACAAGCTATATCAAATAATATCCCATATGTTAATGGATCGATAAGTGCTAACACACTTCGCGAGGTTTTAGAAGTTCAGTAGTAATTTGTGCAATGCAACATCGGCTGGTAAGATGGTAGGTACATCCAATAATGATTCTTTGCCATGCAGTCTTTGGATTTCCGGTTCACAGACCTTTCACGGCTCGGGCGTTTGGGTACTATGATGTCGACCAATAAGAGACTATCTGTCGGAATATGCGTTCCTACTGTTCGGGAGCGGCAAATACGTGAGTTTTTGAAGCGATGGGGCTCCTTTTGGTCCTGCTACGAGCAAGAAGCCTATGATGTGGTCTTGTTTATTCATGAAGACAACCCAGGCAAAGCCTTTGAGTTGCCTAAGTTACCTGGCCTGAAAATTGTCCATACGTGTCAAGCAGATATAGCACCACAATTGGGGGAGGCGGAATGGATTATTCCTCGCGGTTCAGGTGCCTCACGGAGTTTCCCAATGTTTCTGTCTTGGCGACATGGTTGTGAGTACATGCTGACGCTCGACGATGACTGTTACCCGTTAGACCTTGAGGCAACTATATTCCTTGACACTCATCTAACAGCCTTTTGTCAAGATCGTTGGTTTCGTACTATCAGCGGTATTGAACCCCGCGGTATTCCCTACGGAAACCGTGGTCGGTTGCAGGTTCTTCTGAATCACGGACTTTGGACTGGTGCTCCAGATTTGGATGCACCGAGATCGCTTGTTGAAAGTCGAAATGGAACCAAAGTAATGCTGCGCGCTGAACGAGAGGTGATACCGCCGGGCATGTGGTTCACTCTCTGTGCCATGAACGTTTGTTACCGTCGTGACGTAATTCCAGCAGCATATAATCTTCTTATGGGTCTTGATACCGTCGGTTTTGATCGTTTCGATGATATCTGGAGCGGTCTATTGATTAAACGTATTGCTGACCATCTTGGATTCTATATTACGAACGGCATCCCATATGTACATCACGCAAAGGCTTCAGACCCGTTTAAGAATTTGCAGAAGGAGGTTGCAGGACTTGAGATACACGAGTATTTCTGGCGATATATTGCATCTGCACCGCTTCAAACGGAGGCGACTATTAGTGATTGCTACAGGACCCTGGCTCTATGGATCTATGACTTTCCAATTAAGGAGGTACGCATGAAGAAATACACAGCATACTTTAAAAGGTTATCTGAGGCAATGCTATGTTGGCTGAAACTGTTTTCAGATGCATAAGAAATAACAAAGACACTATCCTATTGTAGCAATAGATAAGGAGAGCGACGGAATGAAATATGTGTCACTGGGGAAAACAGGTGTTCGTGTCTCCCAAACCTGTTTGGGGACGGCCTTCAGAGGGCAATTTGATGATGCAGTCTGCGAAAAGGTCATCGAACGGGCGTTGGATCTTGGAGTGAATTTTATCGATACTTCCAATGTATATGGTGAAAATAGAATCGGGCAGGCCGAGAGAGTCCTTGGTGGAGTACTTAATGGACGACGTGATCGTGTTGTCTTGACAACTAAAATATTCTACCCAATAGGCGACGGCCCAAATGACTGGGGATTATCACGTGTGCATTTGTTTCGTGAATTGGATCGCAGTCTAGAACGTTTAAGAACAGACTATGTTGATATTCTATTTCTTCACCAACCTGACGAAAGTACCGCACTAGACGAATCACTCCGAGCAGCAGACTCTCTTGTCAAACAAGGCAAAGCCAGATATGTGGGCCTGTCAAAGTTCTCTGCTTGGCAAGCGGCGAATGCCCAAGCCATTGCTCAGCAGCATCACTATGAACCGATAGCTGTCCTTCAGAACAGGTACAACCTGATTTATAGAGAGTCAGAATTGGAAATTCTTCCCTTTATTAGGGATTCAGGGCTTGGCTTGATGGTATTCAGTCCCCTTGCCATAGGACTCCTTTCTGGAAAGTTTCATAGCAATGTATCTCCTCCAGCAGATACCCTTTGGGGAAGCGGATATGTCGGCTTTGATGTGCTGATGACTCAACAAACAGATAAGCTCGTGGATACTCTGAAAGCTATTGGTGACAGCAAGAATAAGTCTTCTGCGCAGGTCGCAATTGCATGGATATTATCACACCCAGAGGTAACATCTGTTATTATAGGCCCAGACCTGCCAAGCCAAGTGGATGAGTATGTTGGCTCGGTAGGTTGGAACCTATCATCTGAAGAGATTCAATGTCTCGACGAATTATCTGCGCCCATGTGGGCAGTACGACCATAAAATCATATTCTGGGAAGACGATAATGTGTATAGCAGAGAAGTCTGAATCGTTATTTCATTGGGAGCAAGAACACATAGTTGGCCTTTCTGGCTCATCAAGAAGAAATGGTCTAGTATTTTCAAAAGGAAAAGGATGCTACTTGGAAGATTTGGAGGGGCGCAAATATCTTGATTTTACGGCAGGTGTCGGAATTATGAGTGTCGGGCATTGCCACCCCAGATTTGTGCACGCCGTTCAGGAACAAGTTGGACGACTGGTTGGGTTTCATGATGCCACCAGCAAGGCTCGCGTGGAACTCTTTCAATTATTAAGCATGTCTTTACCTGAGCGACTGGGACACTTTGCAATGTTCAGCGGAGGCACTGAGACTGTCGAAGCGGCACTGCGATTTGCGAGAGTATATACAGGACGTTCTTCAATAATCGGCTTTTGGGGAGGATTCCATGGCAAAACGTTGGGTGCTATGGCTGTTTCTGGACATGACATCATAAGGCGACAATGGCCTTTAACGATTATGGAACAGCAGCTAACAATTCCGTATGCCTATTGCTATAGATGTCCGTTACGTCTCAATCGACGAGACTGCAATATTTGCTGTGCTGAATTTGGCTTTAAACTTATCGACCAACATTGTAGTGTCCTCCCAGCAGCAGTAATTGTCGAGCCAATGCAGGGAACTCAGGGGAATATTGTTCCACCAAAGGAGTTCGTGCAAGCAATTAGCGATTGGTGCAGAGAGCGTGGTGTTATTCTGATTCTTGATGAAATACTTACTGGCTGTGCGCGGACGGGGAGAATGTTTGCATTTGAACACTATGAGGTGGAACCTGATATTTTATTGTTGGGCAAAGGATTAGGCGCGGGATATCCGGTAGGAATAGTGGTACTATCAGAGGAACTGGCCTCTCACAGCAAGATAAACTGTGATAGTGCTGCATCGTCGAGTTTTGGCGGTAATCCTGTAGCCGCAATTGCGGCGAAGACAACTTTAGAAATCATATCAGAAGAAGACCTTATGGCTAATGCGAACGAAGTGGGACGAGTACTACTCCACGGTTGCAGGGAACTACAGGCACGGCACAGTCTCATCGGGGATGTAAGAGGATTAGGTATGTTAATTGGTGTCGAACTAGTAAAAGACAGAAAATCGCGGGACAAGGCGACCTCGGAAAGCGAAGCTGTAGTAGCAGCGGCCTTGCGTCGTGGGCTACTGCTGATGTCCAGTGCAGCAGTGCTTAGAATCAATCCACCTTTAGTTTTAGATGACGAACAGGCACAGACCGGTCTGGCTATACTAGATGAGGCCCTTTCTGATATCGAGAGCACCATGTGATGACTGGACTCAGAGGAAAACCCTTGAGAACCGTATTGGTCGGTTTTGGTCGCCAAGCCGAACTAGCTCATCTTCCAGCACTCCTGGCAAACGAATCTGGCTTTGAACTGGTTGGGTGTGTGGATATATCCCCAGCAAGGTGCACTCGGGCAAGCAGACTATGCCCGGGTGTGACTACTGGAGATAATTTGGATAAGATCCTTGAAACAACAGTCCCTGAGGTGGTTACCATAGCCACTCCTCCACATTGGAGGGTGCAGGTGATAAACGCGTGCAGATCATACGGTGTACGTCACTTTCTTTGTGAAAAACCGATAGCTCACACGGAGGAACATCTCAACTCTATTGTGAAGAACTCAAAGGGGCTTCTTGTATATCCTTGCCACACTTGGCTCAAAGCCCCATCTTACAGAGTAGCTATTGAAGCGCTAAGGAAGAACGTGATTGGAAATATTCGGCGGGTCTTTTTAACAACGGAACGTTCTACGCACGCAGTTGGCTGCAGTAGCTGGTCACCTGATTGGCGTATTGAACCTGAGGTTTCAGGTGGCGGAATTCTGATGGATCATGGGTACCACTATGTCTATCTTCTTTCGGAAGTCCTCAGCGAGTGGCCTAGTTCTATTGAAGTACGTCGTTTCTCAAAGAATCGTTACAAAACAGTTGAAAGCATTTGTGAGATAGTCTTGGATTTTCTGGGGGGATGCAGGGCCAATATCACACTTAATTGGGAAGCGAAAAAACGACAGGTGCTTAATTACTTCGAAGGGGATTCAGGTTCTCTGGAGTTGTCTGAAACGTCTGTTGTTGTTGCTCTACCCAAGGAGATTCCGAAGGTTATGTGGCAAGGCCTCCCGTTTTCTCGTGATGGTGTTCACATTGACTGCTACCGTAGTATATATGAGGACTTTGCAAGGAAGGTTGAGTCGCTACAGACTGACTGCAAAGAGTTTGATACCGCAGTCATGACTATGAAAGTCTTGTTTGATACATACAAATTATTGATAATATGATGAATCAGCATGTATCACCCTAATATTAAAGCCTTGGTTTTCGACTTCGACGGGGTTATTGCGGATACGGAAGATATACAACACACTGCTTGGTGCCAAGTTGCTGGAAGAAGGGAAATTGATCCCTGTAATCTTGCACTACATGATACACCAGGCATGTCCGATTACGATATCGCCAAGATCTTGTGTTTAAAGACACCTGATCCCATAGAGACCTTGATATCTGAAAAGCAAGAGCTCACTCAAGAACAGTTAAAGGTGGAAGGCATACGACCTATCAAGGGAATTGAGGAATTCGTAGCGTGGGCCTGCTCGCGATTCAGCTTGGCTGTTGCTTCAAGTTCACCCAAATCCTATTTAACCCACGCACTTCTATCCCTGAATCTGCTAGAGTACTTCAATGTTGTTATCAGCTCAGATCACTTGCCGCCTAAACCGGATCCAGCCGTATATGTTGCAGCCACGAGAATGTTAAAGGTTGAACCAACAGACTGCATAGCCATTGAGGATTCACCGACTGGGATAAGGTCGGCGCAATACGCTGGGCTATTCACAATAGGAATAGTCGGGACCTTTACTCATTCATACTTATGCCACGTAGCAGACATGGTCGTTGATTCCTTTGTTGAACTGCGATGTTCTTTGGAAACTGCTACCTTTTCGAGGTATGACAAATGTGCGAGCAGCGATGGTGATGAGATTAGCACATATAAATGAAAGAAATTCCTCAAGAGTTCGCAGAAGACACTCCAGTTGCACAAATCGGCAAGCAAAACAAATGCACCACAGAAAGCTCCAAATTTATTGCTCTCCACTTGAAGTTGTAATTGAGAATTCAAATCTGGTTACCATAGCCCTTTGCTCTGTTGAAAACCTTAGCCCTTCTAAATCTATTTGTCATGAGAGTATTCCCTAAAATCCTGACATTGTAAATTTCAGAGAGTTTTTATGGTAGCCTATCCCTCACTCAAAGTGCCCGGGTTTAAGTGCCCCTTGACAACACGCCTTCACATCAGAACATCGCGTAGATGAATGGAGAGGGCTTGCCAAGATCCACAGAAACAGAACATTCCAGCCTCTGTGACAAGTCCACAAGAGGCTCCACCAAGCTGACTAACTCAGGCAGTCTTTGACTCGACCACAGTTGTCGTAACCCATCCCCCAGGTTGGCAGGGTTGAGTTTGTTTAGTTTGTGATGTTCCTCCGCACACAATACATACCAGCTGTCGATGTTTCCATCCTCAGGCTTAGCATTCATATCCGAAGATGAAAGAGTCACTTTCCTTTGTCGCAACTTTTGCGCAGCTGGCACTAGTTTCTCAAGAAAGAAACTACATAGGTCCCTTTCATATAGACCTTCCGTGCGCAGTCTGCCACTGACTTCGTAGTTAAGGAGAGTCTCGGGCTTTCCTCCTTGGATAGCAACTGACTTCTGTATTAGACAATCCTCCATCACTAACATATCCACGTCTGTACTCATGAAACACTTGTAAGCGTCCAACGGAGTGCAGACAATTGGCTCTCCACGAATGTTGAATGACGTGTTGAGAATCACACTATATCCAGTGATTCTTTCAAAAGCCTTGACCACTTCATAGAAGTCACGGTTGTCATCCTTCCTGATGGTTTGGATACGTGCACTGTGGTCAACATGTGTAACGGCTGGAATGTCACTTCTCGGCTGTTGTACTATAGCAAGCAGGCTTTCGGACTCTAAATCCGAAGGCTTCCGGTCAGGTCTTTCCCAGTGCTTTCTGCGAACAGGCACAACCAATAGCATATACGGGCTATCTTCAGAGAAGTCAAAGTAATCCTCACATCTTTCAGCCAGGACCGTTGGTGCAAGAGGCCGAAATGACTCACGATGCTTGGTTCTCAGATTAATCCGTAGAAGTGTGCTTGTCTGACGCGGATCAGCAAGGATTGAACGGGCACCAAGAGCACGGGGGCCAAACTCCATGCGACCTGAAAAGTACGCGACTATGCCCCCGTCTGCCAATGTTTGAGCGATACGCTGAGCCCGGTCTTGTCGGTCTTCGATAGTTTCGTATGGATACTGGCCACGCTTCAGAAACGCCCGAACCTCTGCAGGTGAGAAGGCCGGCCCCAGATAACTGCCTTTTTGTGAGTCACGCCCTGCTGGGTCGACCCTCCGTGCTGCTCCGAAATCTATATAGGAAGCCAGAAGTGCCGCTCCCAAAGCACCACCTGCGTCGCCTGCAGCGGGTTGAATCCACATTCTCCTGAAAATCCGCTCTCGCCAGAGCTGTCCCATTGCTACACAGTTGAGTGCGACACCACCTGCCAGCACGAGATTCTCCATCCCGGTGACCTCCTTAGCATGGTAGGCAAGCTTCGTCAGGACATGCTCGAGAACCTTTTGAACGGACGCTGCAAGGTCTATTTCGCGACGCGTAATCCCTGATTCTGGAGACCGAGGTGGCCCGTCAAACAGCTCATGGAACTCCTGGTTGGTCATTACGTTCGAGTCGACGTAGCCGAAATAGTCTGTGTTGATACAGAACGAACCGTCCGGCTTCATCTGAATCAGATGCTGCCAGATACGGTCTGCGTATCGGGGTTTACCATATGGTGCCAATCCCATCAGCTTGTACTCATCATAATTTACTCTAAAGCCACAGAAGTATGTGAATGCGCTGAAGAGCAAGCCCAGCGAGTGTGGGTAATGGATCTGTTTGTGTAACTTGATATTCTGGCTCCTTCCCTCCCCAATACTTGTGGTAGCCCACTCACCTACACCGTCAACAATCAAAATCGCAGCTTCATCAAACGGCGAAGGATAAAAAGCGGAGGCGGCATGTGCCAAATGATGCTGGGTGAATAACACAGGCACATTTTGTTTCAACGTTTCTTGCACAAACCGAGCTGCATAGGGCTTGACCCCGAGTGCAGATGGCGCAATCTTCAACCACTGTTGCAGTCCGTTCGGGGCCACAGCCAGTAACGATTTCAGTATACGGTCTAGCGTCAGCAGAGGATCATCGCAAAAAACTACAGCGTCCAAGTCCTGGGTTTCGATGAATGCTTCTTCCAGACAGTAGTTTATTGCCTGGCGTGGAAACTTTGCATCGTGTTTCTTACGGGAAAACCGTTCTTCTTGTGCGGCAGCGATAATCTCCCCATCCCGCACGATAGCTGCAGCCGAATCATGGTAAAACGCAGATATCCCCAGAATGTTAGCCGTCATTAGACTTTGACCTCTTCATGAAAGATCGAATAAGCGGTGCCAAAGACTCAGCAAGTAGATGGTGACTGGCCCGTGTCGGATGTCTGTCGGTAGGGAATAGGAATCTCCAACGCTCGGAAGACGGCGTGTTATGGTAGTCTGGCAAAGGATCGTGTATGGTGGCGCATGTGATTTTCCCCAACTCATGAAAGCACGCCATATAGGCTTCCGAACTTGCCTCGTTGGTAATGAATTCAACCAGCGGAATTGGACAAACCAGCACAGGAACCCGCGACTCATGAATCCATTGGATAAGAATTGCTCTCATGAGTTGCCAGTTAAGATCGTCAGGCTGGTCATATTCTGGTAAGAACGAATCTGGTTTGCCTTCGTGAGCTAGAGCTGTGCTGATTTCGCGCGACGACAGCTTGTAGATCAAGTCAGGGTCTGTAGGGACAGGAAAATGGTGACGGGTAAGGACACCATTGGGCTCCAAAGTGAAGTATGGCTTCGCATACACCTCACGTATTCCGTCACCTGATCTGCACGGCCTGAATCGAGCGGTTACACGGCGGATGTTCTCTACCTGCACCGCGATCAACACTAGGTCGTGCTCGATTTGAGGAGCCTTATCGCGAAATACCAGGAAATGCTGGTCTGTACCAGTGCCTGGCAAGCCGAAATTATAGACCTCGAGACCTGGTAGGAGCTTCTCCAGGATATCAGTATAGCGGTCCTTGTTGCTGACACCGTCGGCGGCTGTAAACGAATCTCCAAAGGCCAAGACTCGAAACATACCGGGCGTCTTGGTGGGAAGAAACTCCCGGTCAGATCGAAAACCAGATGAATTCACGCTCACTAGATACCCCCCACCTTCGTGGTCAACACGGGTTTTCAAATTTGGAATAAAAGTGCAACCGAAATCGGCATGATACTGAAGCAATTGCCGTCTCATCGAACATAACTCCGAATGCATGTGGAAGAAGAACTCCCGCGGTCAGCTAACGTTAGTAATCACCTTTTCAAGGGATAATACGGCTATGATTGGCTCAGGAATACGTTTCTTCTATGGGGAATAAGTTGGGTCGTATTTGCCTCTCACCAGCCGCAGAGTCGAACTGCATGGCTGTCCATGTAGCACAAAGTACCTCACCACATGACGCATCTATAGCCTCACTTCAGAAAACATTCTCCTCATTCAGAATCTTTTCAACGCCTGGATATAAGCCGTCATTTATCCATCGCCAACAGAGCACAGACGAGCCATCACTTTGCACTGAAAATAGAGCACGCACACCAATATGTCAAGAATTCCATCTAAGCTACCCTCAGTAAGTCTTTAGATAACGGATCACGGAAGCGAGTATTCATTGTCATTTGTCGCATAAAATCTTCCTCTGTAGCAAGTGACAACGTATTTCGATAACACCCTTATGCTGTTTGGCTTCGCAGTGCATTCAGGACACCGAAGGACACCAGTTTGCCTGCACATCAGCCATCCGCGTTCATCGTCGAAATCAACGAAGTTGTGCGTATTTCTAGTGCCCTTAACTGCCCCAGTACCCTTTCAGGAAGCTCGTTCGCCCAACGCTCCATCATAAGCGCACTTGATCGTGGCAAACTGGGTTGCCAGCAGTCCTGCTGATATCGGATCAAATCTGCAACCCAACAACGCATAGGCAAAAACCCCAAACCAAGTGTCGCCTGCACCTGTTGCATGAAGTATTCCAACGACGCTTGTTATATCGGTGGTCGGACAGTGCTGGGCACAGAGCTTCCCGTGCTGGCTCTGCCACGCAATCCACGATCCATGGCCGCCATTTGTCAAACCAACGTATCTTATCCCATGCCTGCAGAGTTCAAGGGCAATCTCTGTGGGAGAGGACTCGTTCAGCGTGCTGGTGACACCAAGTCTGTTGGCTAATCCTCTGACAAGGAATAGCCCCTCTTCAATATTTGCGTGCAAAGAACAGACGCTGCGTTGCTTGAGCAACTCAGGAAGCACCTCGCAGAGACGTCTTTCCACCCCCTTGCCACCAGCGTGCACGTCGCGGAGAAGACCTTGCAGTTCGAGCCCGATGTGTAGATGAGGGTTATTGTGAATTAGAAACGGGATTGTGTCAGCAGCAATATCTGTAAAGTCATAGGGTGTCAACGGAAGCAGAAGAGCAAACTGGTAGTAGGAGCCTTGGTTAAGCTTCTCTTTTATCTCGGCCGGTGCGTTCCGTGTACAAATGCGTCCGTCTGGTCTCTGCAGGACCTCCTGTGTGCGACGAGTCCAATCGCTCTCGCTGATATAGTGGTTCTTGAATCGCAACGTCTTCTGTTGTGCCACGAAGCAACTGTTTATAAAACTGCTGTCGAATCTCGGTTCAATTCGATGTCTGTAGTCGGAGCCGACAGGAACCCAAACGTCGATAGACACCCGGCGATGCATGATCTCAGCAACGTGCTGGATGGCCATTGCTGCATAGTAAGCACTTCCGCCAAGCCGGTCATAGGACTCGCCAGAAGGCAACACAATATCATCCCAACATGTCTGACCAACAATCAGAATCCTCGTTTCAGCCCCCTTTGCCAAATTTGAGCCTGATTCGAGGGACTTCTCCATGTTCTGTGTGTCTAGTTCTGATCCCATTTTGTGCATAAATCAAACAACTTGTCCGGGGATGTAGCGTAGAGGAAACGCCTGAGATATTCCGGCCGTTCCAATGCTGTATGCGTCAAGTATAGGATTATTCGTACTGGCGAGGTTCGGTCCGTGGCCAGCCATATCTTGTATGGAACCCATTTCAAGTTTAGGCGATCTGGCGAAAGAATTACGACGAGCAAGCTGCGTAAACGCATCTTCGCCCGTATTCCTCTGTTCATTTCCTGCCCCAGTTTTGTGTGATGACATTCTCCTACGAGTGAGAAGCCTTGCGCACATAGGATTTCTTCGATTCTGAGAGCAACCTCTCTTTCTTCCGATGTGTAGCTTATGACTACTTTGGTGGGCATATCGGTCCTTCTGTACATCAAGTCTTGTCGAATGACCGCCCAACGTCACAGACGGGCAACATGTTCTGTGCTGTGATTGCTACATCACTCAGTGGCAACACGGCTCCGATTGTGAAGCTTGAACGTGTCCCAACGAAGACCAAAGGAGCAGCCAGACTCCATGTTGGCTCGCTTATGTTCCCACGGCGTAAGCCCCCTGCGTTGAATTTCGACATAAACCCTTTCCTTGACCTGTTTATGTTCTTTCAAACCGCTTTGCAGGGTGGTCTTAAGATCTTTGCCCATCAGCCCCAGTGCCATACGACTGCTTAGGTGGGGCCCGCCAGCTTCGACTTTCCAGAGATCTGCCTCGTAACTGTCAACAGCGGTTGAGGCAACTTCATAACCCTCCAACAGTTGCTCGTCAGATAGCGTGGTCAGGTCGGTTTGAGGATTGAAGACAGACCCCAACTTCGGGCCATGGTTGGCAGCACAACCGAGTCCGAAGATTAAGGGAATCAAAAAGAGATTTCTCATAACTTATCTCCATATAAACTAAGGCTGTCTTATGATTCCAAAATAATATACGTATCCAATTCGATGTGATGTGCACACATTCCCAGTATTCAATCCTGCGTATCGTTACGGCTTCATGTGTCTCCTTGCACCTCTCGAGAGTAGGAATTGCACCATCGCATCCTCGCCATTCTGGGCTGCAATTTGCAGTGGTGTGTGGCCCTTTTCCATTAACGTGTTCAATATCAGCGCCGTTGATCAGAAGTAACTAAGCGACCTCTACATTGCCCCATAATGATGCCGTACATAAGGGGTCCAGCCAGAAGGTTCCTCTGGGTCAACATCTGCACCGTTTGCCAGTAACAACTTTACGAATGCTAAGTGATTCTTGCCAGCCGCAAAATGCAAAGCCGTCTCACCCTGTGCACCTCTTGCATTTACATCAGCACCGTTTGCCAGCAGCACTCGCGCAGCATTGGTGTGCCCATAATAGGCTGCTTTATGCAGAGCGGTCTGACCGCCCAAGTCTCGTATGTTCGCGTCAATACCCTTCTGGATCAGCGACTCGACCTTGGCTGCATCGTCGTCTATCGCTGCCCCGTGGAGCGCCATCGTCTTGCAACCACAGACGGACATCCCCAGAGCCGCAAGGAGTGTAAGCAACAAACACAATGATACCTTCGGGGAGCCAAGAGAATTCGAAAGTTGATCTTCTACATGTTCTACTAATTCACTTAACATAGTGATATCCTCATATAGCTGGTCTTTCAACAAGACTACCACAGCCAACGTCCGGTGGTTTGTACGAGGATATGTCCATGGTTTTTCCTGATCCAAACACGAGACTTCTGTACCTGCCGGGCTTTCTCATATGGTTCACACACACTATGCCAGTACACCACGCGCCTTAACCGGCAGTTTAGTGTGTCGAGAACAGAACGTCCAGATTTCTCTATATCGGATACATACGTGTATCCGAAAAGATACGCCTGTGCCTTACAGTACCGGTGTTCGTGTATCTGCAGCATTACATCGGGAGGAATCCATTCGAGATTCTGCGTCATTTTTGCGTCAGTCGCCATCGGCAAACCGGATGGCAGACAAAGAAAAACAGAAACCCTCGTAAATGAACAAGGGCGGCATTTCCGGTAGGGATAGCCTTTTCCGGCCCGTGAAGCTCCCTCACCTCGGCGTCGGCCCTTACCGTAATCCAAGGCCGGAGTCCCGCAAGAATCTCCAAATGTAGTCTTACAATTATTATATTATATAGACTGTGCGTTGTGTTCAGGTACAATGATTGGAGACGAACCGAACGGACTGACGAGCAGACTCGCAGAGTTTTGGTCCGTGGACTGGAACCGCCTAAGATACAGTAGTTCGTCAAAAAGTTCGTCAGTGGGCAGTGGTTACTGAGTTGCTTGTAACTTGTTGTCCACTTGTTAACGATTTGTAAGTCTCGTTTTTAGCCCAAAAACGGCTTGTAAGTCCTTGCTTTGTAGTGACTTATGGGCGGAACTCGGGACTCATAATCCATTGGTCGTAGGTTCGAATCCTACCGGGCCCAGTGGAAACGCGGCTGTTGACGCGCCAATGGGGGTGACTTTTGCAATCGAGCGCATAGGATTGCGCGTTATTGCAGACATAGTGGCAAAGCAAACGGCAAAGCATATCTTAGTGAGGTTTTGCCCGCTGCTTGAGAATAGGCTGTAGGTCGTTTGGTTGAGCTGCAGGCTTCATTCATAGTCCTTTATTCTTTGTCATCGGCTCTCTTGATGCGAGAATCGCAAAGTAGAATCGCACCCTTAAGCCACTTCTCCATTAACTCCTGTGGATTCTCGTCTTGTGGCAACTTGGATGCTAACTTAAGCATCCTACAAAACTCCTTCCATCGTTCCTTCAGCTTCATCGCCTTTACGCTGGGGCCCACAGGACCGAAACCCTCACTTGGCATTACAGTCCAAGCATTTTGAACGTGATATGTTACCTCCCTAAGATTGCCTTCTTGACAGGCCTTTAGAGCATCAGCAAGACAATGCCGAAGGTGCCGCATACTATCGGTTGTCAAGCCCAACGGATTAAAAGAATAGGAATCCTTCTTATTCAAGAATTCCCGCTGCTTCCTTTCCCGCTCTGACCGTATACGAGAAGGTAGAGTAACAATTGCCACAATCAGGCACACAACAAGAACGACTCCAATTATACAAGCAGCGATGAAGATCGCATACTCCGTTGACGTCATCTCCGACCCTTTCAGAAAATCATGCATCTTCTGCACCTTTCATACGTCTTGCCCATTAGCATATGTTTCTTAAATGAAAACAAAGATTCATACATACTCCTCAAGTATAGTATTGTTTGTTGTTTTGTCTAATGTCGGATTATCCGTAATGGGTCTGGATTGTTCGATTAAATAGATGACACTTCATATCCTTTTTCGGGAATCACGGCCCACACCGTCACACCTCCAACTGTTGCATCGGTTAACCGTAGGCCTCACCCATTTGTCTGATCAAATGCTGGGAATATTTATGTTATTGTCCGCCGTTTACCCAGAGCATCAGAAGCAGATACAAAAAGGGGGTCTTTGAGAAACTTGATTGATACTGGTATCTTAGGCTGCATCGGTGACTCCGATACCTTTTTCCCCTTCCGGCCAGGGATAGTACGTGAGATTCTCTATCGCCTGTCGGATATCATATCTCTGTAGGTGGGTGTATGTGCCCAGGGTAAGATTCCCTCTGAGACTGTGCCTCATAATGTCTGCCCGCTCTTTGAGTGTTGCGCCGCTCCTGTCGAGCTCGGTTGCAAGCGTATGACGCAGGCCATGAAAATCGACCTTGCGGTCCGCGTCATCCACAATCGGTATGTCGGCGTCCTTCAGGTCCGCGTGGATCATCTTGCCCGTGCGGTAGTTGCTGGGCATATTGAACGGCTTGTCGGCAGCATCCCTGCCTGCGAAGAAACTCTTTAGCTGAACCGCCCGGGCTCGCTTCAAAAACTGCACGGCCCCTTTACGGTTCTTGGTGAATTTCTTCTCAAGCGTGACGGTGCAGCTCTCGAAATCGAACGAGCCTACGGTAAGGCTCTGCAACTCCCGAACGCGCAGGCCTGTTTCCACTGCGAGCAGATACAAAACGGCCCGCTCAGGCTGCCTTACCAGTTTGGCCAGCGGTGGTCTTCAAGCCATTGGTCGGCAAGAACAGCATAATCCATGACGTTAACAGTACAGTCAGAATTCAAATCAGCCTCAAGATCAACACCTGGATCAGGCTCGAAAGTCAGCCAGTCGTCTGCCATTATCTCAAGGTCTATAGAATCAACCACGCAGTCAGAGTTAAGGTCGGCCAGCGATGGCGTTACCAGACTGGGGAAACATCTTCCCCGATACAGCCGCAAGTCGTCGAAGTACATCGTACCTCGACCTCCGGCCACCGGGAGGTCCCGGTTGCCAAAGCCAATATATATCCGGCGAACGTCGTTCAGGGGCACACCCTGATTCGCAAAATCCATCAGGTCGATATTCCATTCCGTCCAGGTGTCTATCTGGGTTGCGTTGGGATCGTCGTGATATACGACCGCAGGTGGGCCGGTGTCACCGCCTACGGCTACATACATCCGCTCGGCATCGTTAGTATTTAAGCCGATGTCTCTGTTCTTCCATTCGCCACTGACATCACCGGTGATCTTGACGTTGGAGAATGTGGCCTCAGTCGTCAAGGCAGCGTCATGGCTGGTCAGCGCCAGACCTACAAAGACAGTCTCGGGCATGTCGACGTTGACCACGTGAAAGTATAACCAGGCCAGCCCCATAGGGCACCAGTAAGAGTAGACGAACGTGTCACCTTCGCGTTCCACACGGATCTGGAAAGGAGAAGCGATGAAGCCCGGGTACGTGTAGAGTGAATCCGTTGCTTCGTTCGGGTCTGCCCGGTGCTGTGCCGCCAGGCGGTTGTCTGGTGTCCTGAAGAACCCCACATTCGCCGACTCGGCTGTAAGGTCCTCTCGCAACATTACCCCGGCCTTGGTCCAAGCGTTTGTGTTGGCCACATCCTCGATCGTCACTATAATCGTGCCGGGCCCAGTGAGCGTTTTGTAGGCAAAGTGGAACTGGTCAGAGTTGTCCCAGATGTCTTCGCCGGAGGCGGTCATCGTGTACGTGCCGTCGAGATTATCTGTGAAGCTGCCGAGAGTGGGCGGCGCGCCCAGGAACGACAGCGCCATTGCCTTAAAGACGTGCTTTGTCCAGTCGGCGGGGGCGTCAGGGAATAGCCGCATTGCCTCTGAAAACTTCAAATAAGGCTGTCCAGTATTTGGATCGGGCGGCTTGTCGTTGTCGAATACAAACCGCATCGACTGGTAGCCTCCGAGGACGATTTCCTGCTCGGCAAAAGGAGGCGTACGGCGCCCTACAATCGAGCCGGTGCCGTTACCGGGATAGTAGGGTCCGGGAGCTGGAGGTGGTGAGCCATAGCCATACCCATCCAGCCAAGTCTGAAATATCCTGTCGGGTGTGAAATCGTTGTAGTCATCAAAATCATCTACGATGAGATAGTCGGCCACGGAGAACTTCCAGGTATCGCCTTGTATTTCAGTACCGTCGTCCCGCGACTCAACGACTTGCCAGTAGTAGGTCCTGCCAAGGTCAAGTTCAGGCACAAAGCTCTCAAAGCCCAAATCCCCTTTCGCGGCGACCGGTAGATTTTGCGGGTTCGTGCCAAATTTAACCTTGTGCCCGGTAGCATTATCTCCGGGCAGCCATGTGAGAGTTGAGTTTATGGACACATCTGCCGCGCCGTCAGGAGGCGACGGAAGATACGCCTTTTCGGGGCGATTTGGAGTTGGCCCTACGTAATTGGCGGTGATGACCTGTAGCCGGATGCCGGGACCTTCCCAGGCAACCGCTATATTGTCGCCGACGGTACCTTCTTTCATCAGTGCCTCGATGTAGCATATCTGCCCAGCGATCAACGCGATCGGGTCGGACTTCTGGTCGGGGAACTTATCCCACTGGCGCGGGCCGGTCCAAGAATTATGTCCTGCGACCTTGTTGGCGTCTTCCGGGTTCTCGTTGGTGCTCAGCCACAGTTGGCACTGGTCATCACCAGCGATCCAGAACGTGTAAGTGCCCGAGAACGGCACATGGAGGTAGCCGCTAAGGCGGGTGCCATAGTTGTCTGCCCAGTCTGTAGGTCCCTCGAAACTGTCTATGTACTCGGAGCCATCCGGGCTGTCCGGATAGCATGGATCACCTGTTAGATCGGCCACAGCGGTGCCGCCGATATCGAGCCACCACTGACGGACGATGTGACCCGGGCCGGGGCCGAGAGTCGTGAAGGTCCACTCCGAGCCGGTGTGTGTCCCATGGGGCCCGACCGCGTCGACCCTCCAGTAGTAGGTAGTGTTCTCTTGAAGCGGTCGCGGGTCATAGCTGGCCTCCGTCCGGTCGGCAACTGGCGGCGGTGTACTGCCTACACCGAAGTGCACAATGTACTGGTCAGCAGTAGTAACTGGAGGTGACCAATCAAGAATCGTATCTGTGGGCACCACGGCCCCATCAGGTGGGTTGGGGGCCCAAGGCCACAGGTTCACAAATGGCGACAGGTAATAGCCGTCAATGATGCTCCTCTCCGGGCTGTCGGGGCCTTGCCAGGCCACGGAACAGTGGTCGCCGCCGCCGCCTTCCTTGAAAAGCGCCGCGACGTAGTATCTCTGACCGGCCTCCAGATGAATGGGGCCTCCTAATACGTTCGTGGACTCCTGGTTAGGTTCCGAGTCGTAGATCCGAGCGGAGGTCCATGTATCCACAAATGCGATCCTGACCGCATCAGCCGGGCTTTCGCTGGTGCTCAGGTAGAGCTCGGAGGCATCGTCACTGGCGATCCAGAACGTATAATCGCCCGAGGTCTTTGGATACAGCCAACCGTGTATCCGGCTGCCGAAGTAGTCGCCAATGTCTGTCGGCGCCTCGAAAGACGGCAGCTCATCGGCGTGCGTTGGGTTGCCCGGGTAGTTCTTGTCGTTGAGCAGGTCTGAAACCCCCCGTCCAGGGATACCTTCCCAGACCTCATGCAGAATTGTACCCGTTCCCGCACAAGAAGTCGTGAAACTGTACTGATTGCCTGGGTATTTCGTATCACCATCGCCCACGACGACATCGATCCGGTAGTAATAAGTAGTGCAGGGTTTAAGGGGTCCGGGAGCATAGCTCGCTTCTGGCTGGTTGACTTTGAACGGCGGTGGACTGCTCATGCCGAAATAGACATCGTATGAGACAGGGATATCCGGCCCCGTCCAAGTCACAATCTTATCTGTGGGCACGTCTTCGGCCCCATCAGGTGGGTCCAGGTTTGACACCTTCGGATCCTCGCGTTCGCGTGTGGTGAAGCGCCACCGGTCACCTCGCGTCTCTGTACCGTCTTGCTGCCGTTCATCGACTCGCCAGTAGTAATCCATCGCGTAATCAAGCGGACCGGGATCAAAGGTTTCAGTACCTGCCTCGAGCTTCACAACAAGCGGCAAAGCGTTCGCGTCGGTACCGAAGTACAGATGGTGCAGGTGGGCACGCCACCCAGAGCTCCAACTCAGATCCATGTTCGGATCTACGTCTATCTGGCCGTTGAAGGGCAATGGCCCCGATGCCTTCAGGTCCTCAAGTCGGGCGGCGGTGGCGAAGCTCCAGTCATCCCCCAAGGTCACGGTGCCGTCTGTCGCCTCTTCGTCGACTCGCCAGTAGTAATCCGTCGCGTAATCAAGCGTACCAGGATCAAAGGTTTCAGTACCCGCCTCGAGCTTCACAACGAGCGGTAAAGCGTTCGCGTCGGTACCGAAGTACAGATGGTGCAGGTAGGCACCCCACCCGGAGCTCCAACTCAGATCCATGTTCGGATCCACGTCTATCTGCCCGCTGAAGGGCAACGGGCCCGATGCCTTCAGGTCCTCCGGTGAGACAGCTGTGGTGAAGCGCCACCGGTCGCCTGGCGTCTCTGTGTCGTCTTGCTGCCATTCGTCGACTCGCCAGTAGTAGTCCGTCGCGTAATCGAGCGGGCCGGGATTGTACGTCCAAGTACCTGCCTCGAGTGTCGCGACGTGCGCAAGAGCATCCGCATCGGTGCCCAAGTACACCTGGTGCCAGACAGCATCCAAGCCTGGGCTCCAAGCGAGGACCGCATTGGGGTCCACAGATATGGTGCCGTCGGCCGGATCGGGGTACGACGCGCTGGCCGGCGGAAGCACGAAACTCCAGATATCACCCGGCCAAGAGCCATCCGGATGCAGGTCGTTGCGTCCAACGACCACCCAGTAGTAGATCGCTTCTGCAACAAGGCCATCCGGATAAGGACATCCGGCATACCCAATATAGAGCCACGGGTCGGCAACGTTGCCCAGGAGCGCGTCCGGCGAGCCTTCGTTTACATCGGCAGAGCTGGTGCTGAAGTACACATCGTACGACGTCGCGTAGAGGGCGGACTCCCACGAAAGGTCGGCCCGGCTCCATCGGTGCAACAGACCATCAGGTGGATATGGATTCGACGCCTTCAGGTCCTCCGGCCTGTCCGGGACAGAGCCTTCCTTGGGTGTAGTCCAGATACCGTCTACTACTAAATTGACTGCGTCGGTCATGCCAGCGGGAAAGCCGAATAGAACAAGCACGGCATTGACTTTTGTCATGTCTGCTCCGTCACCAGTATGGAAGAGATCTGAATATGCAATTCGTACGTCGGTCGCGACAGCGGTGGGTGCAATAGAAACGGACTTTTCGGCGAAGTCGGCCGGAGTCGTGAACACTATTACAGTCATCGTGACCGAGCTTGTGCTCTCAAGCTTGAGAACCCTGATGAGAAAGCCATCCTGGGTGTCACCGTCCGTAAGATCGAAGTCGCCGAGCCCGTCGCTGGCATGCGCCTGTTGCCAGGAACCGTCGTTGCCGTCGTATTGGATGATCACCCGGCTTCGAGCGGTCGGATCCTGAGTTATGTGCAGGGTTCCGTCCTCGATGCAAACCGAAGCGCCGTCAGAAGTCTCGGCGCTCAGCACATTGAGAACCGGGTCACGCTCGCCGCCGAGCATCGACCCTTCTGTCGTAGTTCCGTTCGTCCAGGGAAAAACGGTACTCGGTGAGGCGACAAAAGAAACCGGGGAGGTGGGAGTGCTAAAGGGGTCGATTACTATCTGGGGGATAGGCTCATACACTTTTATGAAAATCCATTTGTATTCATGATCCTGGCCGCGCAATTTGGCCACTATCGTATCGCCCGGCGGCGCGGTTAAGTTCATGATTTCCGCCCGAACATTTGCACAGTCATTAGGTTCAACATACACAATTGCAGGATGGAATGTGGCTTGAAGGACGTCAGATCCATCGGGATTTTTCTCGCACTCAAGGATCGGCTGGATTTCTACTGGAACCTCACGCGTGTTGTACAATGTGAAATGTGCCTGGGCGACCTGTCCATCTGCACTTACGTATATAGGGTCATTTGGAGGGACGCCATCCAGGCCCTTAGGCAGACAGCTCTGCTTCGCATCGCGTACGACTCGAGGGGGGGGATCCTTGGTTCCAGTTGGGTCCCTGGGGTCTTCTCCTTCTCCGTCAACTGGCAATATGTGGATCGTTGCTTCCACATCGATGGTCTTTAGGAAATCGGATTTTTTCGTTGTAGCCTTACCTGTAGCTACGCCATTTGAATCGGTAACACCAATATCTTCTATGGTGTCTTCTGAACCATCTGCATGTGTTATCGTAACAGTGACTTTCTGGCCTGCCGCAGGTTTACGATACTGGTCCATCACATACACTTCCACGGTGAACTCTTGCTCGTAGGTTGGACCAATAAGTATGCGCCCCGGATCATTCGGGTCGGTATATACTCGTATATTGGCCACGAGAAGGACGGCAGCCTCGCTGAGTATCTCTATGTTTTCAATCGTGTGGCCTTGCCGAAAGTCGGGCAGCAGATTCTCAATATCGTAGTATAATTCGTCGGTCTGCGCCTCAATGTACACTTCCGTTGGTACTTCATCTTTGTCTCTTATGGTTACTTTCAAGACACTGTGGTTATGGCCCGGTTCTCCATTATCCGTATATTCTAAGTCTACCATCGACGTTTCTATTTGGTGGTTCTTCCATAAGTTGTACTGCACTCTCCGCGCAATATCAGCACAGTTGTTAGTGTTCTTGTTGTATGGCTTTCCCCCGTGTCGTGGATCGGTCTTGTCAAGATCCAAGGCTTCTCGGAGTCCACTCAAGTCCTTCTGAAAGAAATTTGGATCACCAGGCTTAATTAGCTCTGCTTTCAAAACAACCGGCCAAGTCAAAAACAGAAGCGTAGTTGAAATGTAAAGACACTTCCTCATGATATGACACGCAGTCATCTCAGCACCTCCTATTCCGACATTCTTCATGTTCGCTACTTCGAAGCACTCGCGCAGGCTGCAACTGGCATAACGGCACAGTCCCATGTGAATATCAACAGACTGGTGGGTCGGCGGTCTAAGACACGCTTTGCCAAGCACTATTGGCCCCAGCCGAACCACACAGAACAAGGCTGTTGAATACTGCGACCCACGTGCCGGCACAATATGTCCTCAGCCACCCTACAAATGGACCTGAGCAGACATCACAAATTGATCTATGAGAGTCCATGGTGCTTTCCTTGAATTGTCTTGTTTTGATAAGCATTGGCTCATATCCTCTTAGTGCCTCAAAGCTACCGAAGCCAACACAATTATATACGTTTCGAAGCCGAAACGCAATTAAAAAAGAAAAACGTGGCTAACTTGAGTACGTGAGGACCGACGAATCTTATGAAACCTTTCAAGAGAGAGATTTGGTCAGGGATTTGTCGTGGTTTTATTTCTCCAACCGCTGCCCGAGATTCTTGATGATCTGAGAGGCTCTAAGAGAATGAAAAATGCCCCGCAACTGTAATTGCCGCACCTGCTTTCGCAAGATATTCTGCCAGAACAGAGTCAGGGCGTGAGTATACTTGAGCAAATTGCCTATCGCCGCCGCTGTTTTTGCTTTCTGCTCTCTATCAACTTGACAATAATGCTGCATAGTGGTCTTAAGGTCGGCATGTCCGGCCAGCAGCGAGGACGAGTTAAATTCTACAAGCAGATATATCGAAGAGGATGTGTCATCGAGCAGTGTGTAAGTTGACTGAAGAAATGCCGGCGAATTTCTACCCGCTTTGAAAAACTGGCAGTCAGTCTTCCGCCCATGTTCAAGTTGGCTATGATACGATGGTATCTTGAATTTCAACCGGCTATATGCTTGATCGCTGACATCTATGCAAACAAGGAATAAGTTTTAAGAGTATAACTATAAGAAGCGCATTGTTGGCTAACCGGAGATTTTGGCGATGAACACAACAAAGAGCTTTGTCGGGTATAAACTGGCTGTGGTGGTATTGCTTCTGGCGGCCATCGCAAGCGGCGGATGCGATAAGCAGTTACCAGCCAGGGAACGAGAGACAATGAGTGTAAAGATCAGAGCAGCCATCGATGATTTCTCTTCCAGGACCCCGAATCTGACAATTGGCCCGAAATGGGCTTTCATAACCGATCAGGTGATGGGTGGGGTCTCTACCGGAGACATGGAGTTTGTCAAATATGATGGTCGGCCTTGTCTGCACGTGAGAGGAGAAGTGTCGTTGGATAACAATGGCGGCTTTATCCAGGCCCGGGCCAATCTGCATTCCGAAGGCAAGAACTTCAACGCAAGTGCATTTGAGGGCGTCTACTTGCGAGCCAAGGGCAATGGGGAACAATACGCGATCCATCTTCGCACAAAAGACACGCGACTTCCGTGGCAGTTCTATGAGGCGCAGTTCCGGACCGACAAGACCTGGCAAGAGATCGAGATTCCCTTCAGCCGGTTCGCGCCGTCTTCTCTCGGGAAGCCTTTGGACAGCACGAATCTCAAGAGTGTTGCCATTGCGGCGATTAAGAGGGAATTCAAGGCAGACATCTACATAGATGAGATTGGCTTCTACAAGGAGCGGAAAATGCACAGAAAACTGACCCCTGAGGAAGAACGGGTGATTATCGACAAAGGGACGGAGCCACCATTTAGCGGCAGCTTCTACGACCACTTTGAGGGCGGCACCTACACGTGTAAGCGGTGTGGAGCGAAATTGTTTGAGTCCTCGTCGAAGTTCGAGTCTGGCTGTGGGTGGCCCAGCTTTGACGAACAGATCGAAGGGGCCGTAAAATGGCAGCCTGATAAAGACGGAGCTTGGACCGAAATCGTTTGTGCCCAGTGCGGAGGTCATCTCGGGCACGTGTTCCAGGGAGAAGGCTTCACACCTAAGAATACTCGGCATTGTGTTAATTCAATATCCTTAGATTTCGTCCCCACCGAAAAGCAGGCAACTGAGAGGGCCATATTCGCCTCAGGCTGTTTCTGGGGCACCGAGTACCATTTTCAGAGAGCTCCGGGTGTGATATCGACAGCGGTTGGCTATACAGGAGGTCATGTCGACAACCCTACATACAAGCAAGTGTGCGCGGGCAAGACAGGCCATGCTGAAGCAGTTGAAGTGCTCTACGATCCGTCAAAGACAACTTATGAACGACTGGCCAAGCTATTCTTCGAGACACACGATTTCACGCAGCTGAATCGTCAAGGTCCGGACGTGGGCACTCAATACCGCTCTGTGGTCTTCTATCTGACCGAAAAGCAAAGGGAAACCGCCACGAAACTGGTGGAGGCGCTGGAGCATAAAGGTCACGATGTCAAGACGGAAATAGTACCGGCGAACAGATTCTGGCCGGCAGAGGAATATCACCAGGACTACTACCTGAAGACCGGCAAGAAACCTTATTGCCACATCTACAGAAAGATCTTCTGAAGCTGGGGATATGCCGTTGCGCGGCTCACTCAACGCTGCAGACAATAATAGCCCCAACGATGCAGTAGCTCAGGCATACCATCCAAGGTATAAATCAAACCAAAATGCTTTTTGAGAATCCGCTGGATGTCCCTGCCGTATGATGTGGCTGCAGTGCCGCATGGCCCGGCATCAACCGCTGATAAAATTGCTCCCATTTATCAATAGGCTGGCTGCTGGACGTCTTGTTTGAGGCTTGTTGGTTAAACCTTTGAACCCGGGGCGGTTATATCCTGCTATCCATCGTTGAGCCGTTCGATTAGAGCAGCCGGAATCATCTTAAGGAGCTGCGGACAACTGAAACTTTGATGAGCCAGTGTAAAAGGCGTGTCCACGCGCCGCCACGTGTTTATTCTTTTCTGCTTTTGCCAATGGCAGCAATTGGATTGGCGATTCTTCTCTGCTGTGAAAGCCGACACGGACAGCTAATAGTCTAACGGGCCGAAGAAAATCTTGTGGAACGAGCACTACAAGGAACGATTTTGCCTTGCGTAGTAGGAGTTAGTCTGATAGAGGTTAGACCTTATTGCTGCCATCTTCGAACGGTAGCCGACTGACGCAGGATTTTTGTAACTTGTCCCGCCAAAAAGTGCATATAGAACCTGAGGAGAAGTGAAATGGATCGACGGGAGTTTTTAGAAGCGATGGTCACGGCTGTTGCTATAAAGGCGGTGGGGGGCCCACGTGCAGGTTTTGGAAGCGAATTCAAAGAACAGCAAAAGCCGATGACGCCGGCCCTGCCAAGACGTGTTTTAGGAAAAACAGGCGTTAAGGTGAGCGTTTTGGTTCTGGGTGGCGTTGCGGCAATGAAAGGAACGCCGACCACGGAGTTCCATCCTGCCGAGCTTGCAAACGCCGCACTCGATGCAGGTATCAACTATTTCGATACGGCACCTGCATACAACGATGGCCAGTCGGAGTGCAACTTCGGCGAAGTGCTGGCCACGCGGCGCAAGGAGGTCTTCCTTGCGACCAAGACCGGCAACCGCTCATCTGAAGGTGCCATGCGGGAAGTCGAGGCGAGCCTCAATCGCCTGCGGACCGATCACTTGGATCTTCTGCAGATACACGGCGTAAAGGCCCAGGAGGACTTCGCCAAATGGGATAAGCCGGATGGTGTGTTGGCTGCATTGCGCAAGCTGCGCGATGAGAAGGTGACCCGGTTCATAGGTGTGACAGGGCACGAAAGTGCTGAGCCGATGTGCCGCGCGATCGAGCTGTTCGATTTTGACACGGTCCTGACAACGTTCAATCCCACGAAGATGCGCCTTCCTTATCAAAGGTTAGTTCTGCCCCTTGCCAAGAAGAAGAAGATGGGAGTCCTGGCAATGAAGGTAATGGGTGGTGGGCTTGGCTCGCTGGCCGCGGGTAATCCAATAAGGAATGACGGTGTTTGGTACCATGATGAAGCGCCGCGGCAAGCCGAACCGGGCAAGCTCATTCGTTATGTTCTCGGACTGCCGATCTCCGCGGCCGTGGTAGGTATGGGTTCGCTTGAACAGCTTCGGATCAACGCGGTAGCCGCTCGCGACAAGCAACCGCTCAGCGAAGATGAACGCGAGGTGCTGGAAAAGCACATGTCATAACGGGCGGGTCTTACTTTTGCCTATTACTGCAAATTCTGATATCAGGAGAAAGGCCATGTTGGAGTCACGATGTTACAGTAGTGAGATAGCATGCCGTGAATCAAGGCGAGGCATGGGACGACGCGAATTTCTCGGTTCGGCGCTGGGTGCAGCCATAGCTGCCAGCATCCAAGCTGCCGGCAGCACGGCGGCAGTCCAAAGGGTGGGGGCGCGAGCTTATCCTGAACAGTTGGAGACGCCGATCGTTGCCCGGCACCAGGTGGTAGTAGCAGGTGGTGGTCCAAGCGGAATGGTCGCTGCTGTGGCCGCCGCGCGAAGCGGCGCCGACACATTGCTGATCGAGCGTTATGCATTTTTGGGTGGCAACGGAACGGCTGGGCTGATGACCTGCTACAACGGTTTTCGCAACCAACGGCCTCCCGAGGCATTGCAGACGGTCAAGGGTATCCCGGGTGAATACATAGCCGAGCTGGTGCGGTTGGGTGGTATCGCCGAGCATGTCCCGTACCCGATGGAAGTTGCACACGATGTTGAGGCTGGAGATTTGCCTTATTGCGTCGGCTTTGATCCTGAGGCAGCGAAGGTTGCGGCCCTGAACATGGTGGGCAAGGAGGGCGTCAAGCTGCGGCTGCATAGTTGGGTAGTTGGGCCTATGTTGGATGGCTCAAGTGTAACAGGCGTAATAGTAGAGTCCAAGTCGGGCAGGCAGGGGATAGAGGCCGACATCGTTGTTGATGCCACGGGTGATGGCGATATTGCAGCGAGAGCCGGGGCTCCATTTATGAGCCCTGCAGAGAAAGGGGACCGGATGGGTATGAGTCTAATGTATTGCCTGGCCGGACTGCCACGCAGCATCGAGGACTCCTATGGTGGAATTCGCATTGGTGACAGGGTTGTGAAATGGGGGCCTGGTTTTGGCGGCGACGGTTTGGACGTTGAAAACTTGACACGTGCCGAAGTCAAAACACGACAGGAGTTGTGGGATCGAATCCAGGCGCTGCGAAATAAACCCGGAATGGAGCCGGTCTATCTAATGCAGACGGCGACCGGTATTGGCGTTCGAGAGACCCGCCGTATAATAGGCGAATATGTTGTTACCGAACGGGATGCTATCAAAGGTACACGCTTCCCGGACGTAATTGCGGTGAGCTCAAACCCGATGCCGAGCTACCACGGCAAGCGATTTTTCTTCAGCCACGAGGGCTTCGATATCCCTTATCGTTCTCTTGTGCCAAAGGGGGTCGAGGGCTTGGTACTGACAGGCCGCTGCATCTCCTGTGAACAGGCGCCGTTTCAGTCTGCACGCTCGATGGCGCCCGCGATGGCAATTGGGCATGCTTCGGGGTGTGCCGCGGCCATGGCAGCGAAGGGTGAAATTCCACCTCGTAAGCTGGACGTCAAGGCATTACAAAAACTGTTGGTAAGCCAGAAAGCTGAGCTGCGTTTGGAAGTGTAGACTCTCAACTTTACCCTGCCTTGACGGCGGTGTCGAGCATGTGAGAATGCACTGTATTGTATAGACGTTTCCTGCAGGTGGCAAACAGTTTGAGTCGAAGGCTACTATGTGGGCCTCTTCGATAGTCTCATGTATCGAAACACACGCGATGCTTGGCCGCCTCACACATTTGTGTTTTTCACAGGAGATAACCGTACAGTCAGTTGCCCAGAACACTGACAATGTGAACGTACCAGTCAACAAAGTCTTCTTTGTTTGTCCTCCAGGCATAGCCACAAACGCACAAGCTACAAACTTGTCACTGCATTTAGTTAAGGCAACAATCTGGCAGTTGGCAACGTATGCTCAACAATATCGTTTTGGCAGCAAGGTCGGTCCATTTGTTGGTGAGTAAGGGTGCAGAACAGGCTCTGCAAAATGGAGCGCCTAATAGAGCAAAACACAGAACGTCACAGGGAAACCAGTGTCAGACGGCAAAGCCAATCTTTGTCGCGGCAATGGTGCCTCAGGTGCGGCTTGCCTTTGCTACTTTGCTTCGACCTTGAGTGCCTCCAGGACACCGCCGTCCGGCCTTCGGACACGGCAGCAGAAGGCCCAGCCACCTTCGTGGTCGACCACCTTCAAGCATAGTCCATTCCAGCCCTTTTGGAGCTTGACGTTCATAAGGTCCTGCCGGGGGCCGAGGCTGCGGTTCGTGTAGTTTGTGTGGACGAGCTTGCCGTTGAGCCAGGCCTTGACGGCGTCGTCGCTGCCAAGTTCCAGCCGTACATCCTGCTGTGCCGGCGACCAGATGCGCGTCCGCAAGTATGCGGCACAGTGGTCTTTGCCGCCAAACGCGGCTTCCAGGTTGATGTCCCAGGAGCCGACGCCCCGAGTGAGCCGCTCCCATTTCACCCCTTCGGCATCGGGCTTCTCCGGAGGAAACTTCGTATTGAAGATTGCGCGACTTTCCTTGCCTTTCTCGGCGTAAGGTCCTGTCGCAAGCCATACGAGGATGTAGCCTTCATACTGCTCCATCTCGTTGATGACATCCTGGGCCTGCTGACGGATGCCTGCGTCCTTGGTCGTCGCCACCACGTTCTTCAGCGCCGTCTTCGCCCGCGTTGCGTCGTTCTGCCGCAGCCGGTTGGCTATCTGCACGGTCGCCAAGGCGGCTTCGGCCTGGAGCTGATTGTCCTTTAAATACCGTTCGACGAGTTCCAATGCCTGTGCCGAGTCAGCACTTCCGAGGCCGCCGAGGACAAGCTTTTTGTCGTCCGGTCGCTCCGCCAACTCCATAGCCCGAACGTACATGGCCGTCGGATCCTTCGACATTCCGGCCATACGGACATAGCCGCGCAAGGCGAGCACCTTGTGTGTTCGGTTAGTAGACGTGCGTGCCAGGGCGAGAAGCTCCTCGGCAGGGGTGGCGTCGGGCCAGTCCGAGAGGGTGCGCACGGCGGCGTCGCGGACCTCGGCGTTCGGGTCCTTCAGAGCGGCACGGACGGCCTCGAGCGCTTCTGGCGTCGCAGGCCTGCCCAGAAGCCGCACGAGCATCGGTTTGACATCCGTTGGCGCCGTGGCCAGCGCTGCGAGCACGGGGGCGGCCTGGAGGCTCTTACTTCTAACTCGCCTGAATACCGCCTCTGTGGCCTGCTCAAAGGCGGCGAGGTCTTTCAAATCCTTCGGCTTCATCGCGAGTTCGACAAGGGTGTCGAGTTCGGATACGTCCACGAGCACACCCAGCGCGCGGATTGCCTCGCGGCGCACGCTCTCATTGTCGTCTCCGGCCGCCTTCAGCAACTCACCTGCGGTCTGCGTAACTCCGCGGGCCGCTACGGCGCGAATGATTTCGACCCGCGTCCTGTCGTCACCTGAATTAATGGAGAGGATCAGGATAGCATTGACATCCTCATTACTTAACCGCTCCAGACTTGCCCGCGCTACCTTCTTTTCGCTGTCGCTTGCCGTTGCTGCTGTTTGCGCAAGTAATAGCGCAGCCGTTGCATTGCCCACACTGCCCAGAGCTTCAAGAGCAGCCAGGCGAACCGATTCGTGCTCACTTCTCGCGGCAGCCGTTACGGCGCGTGCCGCTGCGGTGTCACCACGAGAACCCAGAGCACGCAGCACGAGTACCTGGGCGTCAGGCGGCAGGGATGGCAGAATGGTCGCAAAGGCCTTCGTTGCGTCCTTTGCCTCTACCATCGTCATGAAGCCGATAGCGCCTTTGCGAAGTTTAAGATCTGGGTCTTTGATCGCCTGTATGATTGCCGGAATGGCCTCGGGGCCTTGTGCAACTACGAGCCCGCGCAACCCTGCGAGGCGAAGGTGCATCGGTTGCTCAGGCGAGTAGAACTTGGCGTAGATTCGGGTGGCTTCATTCGTTCGGCGGTCGGCGAGAAACTGCTCGGCGCAGATTAAAAGGGCGTTGTCAATACGCAGGCCAAGGCTCTTGGAGGCTCCGTGGCGTGCGGCTTGGAGCGCTTTTACTGCTTCGGTGCCGCCGATTCGCCCTAATGCTCTCGCCGATGCCTCGGCAACGCTTGAATCCGACGAGCGAAGGAGATTGGCTATGTCGGGCATAGCTTTTCGGCAGCGTCGATTCGCAAGGGAGTTTATAATCCCAACCTGCAGCTTGCCCGATGTCTTATTCAAGGCTCGATGAAGTGCCGCCACTGCCGCTGGGTCCTCAATACGACCCAGAGCGTAGCGCGCCATGTGCGATAGCTGCGGGTCGGTCAGGAGTTTCTCCAGGTGAGGAACGCAGAGCGCTGTGCCGATTGTTCGTAGCTGTCTGCAAAGAAAGCTCTTGGCATCGCGTGTCGAGGCTGAACCAAGGGCCTGAATAATTAGCTGCTCAGCCGCCTCGCGCAAACTCGCATCCGTAGCCAATTCCACAACCATTTGCTCTACCCGGACAAGAGGGCCAGAGTCTTTGCCGTACTCAAATGTCACCACCTCCTTCAGGGCCTGGTCGAGCTGTTCCAACATCTCTGATTCTGCCGCTGCGGCAGACGTCACTGTCAACATGGCAATCAGAGGCATTGCTATCCAAAGCTTCATATCCTCTTCCTTTCTCTTTTTATGAGAGGCACCAGGGTTCGCGTTTCGGCCGGTCGAGCCAGCGGCTGGCTTCCGTGTCACCGATAATCTCTTCCTTCACCGGGTCCCATCTCAACGGCCGCTTGAGCCAGTAGGCGATGTTGCCAAGGTGACAATGTGTAGCTGTGCGATGAGCAATCTCAATGTCGCGGAACGGCCGCTCACGCGTCTGGACACAGTGGACGAAGTCGCCGAAGATTCCGCCCCGGCCCCTGTAATTCGGGATATAAATGTCGGGCGGAGTTTCCCTCTTCGATTCCTTATCCCGTCGGGGAATCTCACCTTCCGTTCCCCTGAATGAAAGGATTCCGCCCCATCCTCCGCCGTGGTATACCCGCACGCCATTGGCGAACACGTAGGTCAGTCGCGGGTGATCGTTTCCATCGGGCGGAATAATCTCCACAGGCCCTGTTTCATGCAATCCCAAGGTGAACAACGCACCACCGAATCCATGGCAGCCCCAGTCGGTCATACCGCCGCCGGAGTAATCGCGGTAGGGCCTAAAGCCTCCTCGGATCAACGTCGGGTGGAAGGGCCGCCATGGGGCAGGTCCGAGCCACAGGTCCCAGTCGACCTCGGCCGGCGTCGGCACAGGGGGCAGGTAGCAGGGCCCCGAGGGCCCGCCGACATTCACCCAAGCCTGCCGAGCCTCACCAATTGCCCCCCCACGCACCATGCGATGAAACCAGTTGTAGTCACCCCACACGCGCTGACTACCGCCGGAGAATACGCGGCCATAACGGCGTGCCGTCTCGACCATAGCCCGGCCCTCGCGGACTGTCAGTGTCTCCGGTTTTTCGCAGTAGACATCCTTTCCGTGTGTCAACGCCTCGATGGCGATGATAGCGTGCCAGTGATCAGGTGTCCCAATCAAGACGGCGTCGATATCGTCACGGGCGATGACGTCGCGGAAGTCGTTGTAGGCCTTGCAGTCGCCGTTACCATAGCGCCGGTCGACCATGGCCTTTGCCGTGTTACAGTGTGATGAGACGACGTCACAAACTGCCACGACTTGGACCTCGGAGAAGCCGAGACAGGCTCCCAAGTCCCCACGACCTTGCCCACCCATGCCGATGCCGGCCAAAGTGATCCGGTGGTTTGCACCAAAAGCTCTGGAATTGATTACGAGAGGGGCAGCAAGCGTCGCGCTTACTCCTTTCCACAGGAAATCACGTCGTGTTATGTAGCGGCGTTTTGTCATTACATAGTCTCCTATGCTTGAGAATTATGGTGGCAAGCATGGTTTTTACGGCACAGCCTTACAACTCTATGCGAACGTTGCACGTCGGAGCGGGCATCTTAGGTTGACCTGCGCCCAACCTGTCTGGCTGGTATTACAGCGGGTTATTGTATGGGCTCTTGCGGTTGCGAACAAGTACAAACTCAGTTCACGATCACAGCTCAGTAACATTCGTTGCTGCAAGCACAGAGAAGAAGCGCTTGTTGTCCACGCAGCGCGCGTTCTACTATGTAGCGAATGAAGCTCAAATCGCCACTTGGTTTGTGGTCCGCAATGACGGTATTCGACTCGTGTAGATATTGTATGCTTTGCTTCATCGGAGATTCACTTGCTTATCATCATGCTTTTGCCAAACCGAGGGGCGAGAGGGATAGCAGATCTGAGGATATTCATGAAGCTCCGAAGCTAACCTTGATTCTTTCTTGCTTTGAGACGGCGTACTTCACGAGGCTTTGGGACCGTAGTTAGAGGCAGAAGGACAAAGATGACAGCGACGATGCCGAAGGCGTTATGTGAACGTTGGTTCTTGGCACTCAGAGAGACGCTCCTTGAACTCGGTGATTACAGCGCCCGAGAAAGACTCGGAGATGAGCGATGTTGGCAGAGGTCTTTGTCTTGTAATGCTGGTAGGGTGGTGCTGAAGGCAGGAGATTGAGGATTGGGAATGTGAAAGGTGAAAAGGAGCGGCCGGATCCGGATATGTAGTTCAGAAGGTAGTGGTATAAGGCTCAAGCGAGCCACGGAAAACGGTACCGATCATGCATTATAGCTGAAATTCTGCCATTCGATCTCCCCTATCTTCTTCAGTGCGTAGCCGACTTCCCGTAGGTAGTCACCGTAGCACACCTGCACGTGGAATCCCTGCATCTCGGTCAGCAGCTTGCGACAGTCGCCGTCGATCGCTATGTCGATCTGCGAGCGACAGGCGGGATGAGAAGGCGAGTCAAGGACCTTGCCTCGGAACCCTTGCCACTTCGTGCATCTTAAATTCGGGATAATGACGGTGACGATCTGGCCTTTTGTATACTGGACCTTGGTCGCAGCACCGTAGTCCGACTCGAAATGAGTCATGATCCTGGTCGGCTCATAGTCCTTGCCGTTCATTTTTCTGGGCGCGGCACAGTGGGCCACCGTAAAGATGCCGTGGTGCGGAAAATGCGAATTGCACACGAAAGTTGGCTTGTTCGCGATCCAACGCAGTAACACACCGGGCAGCGTGTGCGTGAGATCGGTGTGGCAGTAGGCGGTATATCCTTCGTCGTTTGCCAGGCTCAACACCAGACAAGGCGGCGTGTCAAGCATCTCGATAACTGATCTTCCCATGCAGTTGGCGAAGCCAAAGTTTGTAGCGCCCGATTCGGTCATCAGGTCCTTGCAGACCTTCAAGGCCACAAATGAGTTGACGACAAACCTCCGATCGGTTTCAAGAGTGATACTCGGCTGAGCGAGCAGTTCATCTGTCTGTTGGCGGACCTGCCTGATGATGTTTCGATCCGCTCGGGCCTTTGCCAAGTGCTGTGCGAATTCGGCCTCGGAAATAAGTCTGAAGTCATAATTCCAGACCTCTTTTGCGTGAGCGGGCCCGAGTTTTTGGCCGGGGTCGCTGTAGGCGGCCAAGCCGCCGATGGCGAGCATTTTCGTACCTTTAGCATTCTTGAGCCCATACAGTGCCCGCAGGCGCCAGAGAATCTCGCCATAGTCATCGACCACGATGTCGTCAACATCCATATTCGGCTCTTCGAAGGTGTCACCATTTTTCCGCAGGAGCCGCCAGTGGGCGATTTCATACCAGAGGTAGTGGTGATCAGACTTGTGCCGTAAGAACATGATGTTCGGCGTCTTTGAGGCGGCAAGCTTGTATACCTGCCAGCCACCTGCCGGATACACCAAGAGTACGTCGCAGTCGACACCTGCCGCCTCCTCGGCCTTCCGGTCACTATCCACCAGCGCCACAGGCAGAATCTCTATGGGGAACTCTGCTTGGGAGGCCAGCTCTGTCAATTCTGTCTTGATTCTTCTGGCCTCCTCATTCACATTCTTTAGGGTCTGGAGCCCGCCATAGCTTCGCCAGCTACTCTTTTCTTGTGGTTTTTCAATCTGATAAGTCAGAACAGGTTTGATTCGCAACGCAGCACCATGCGGCAGGGCTATGCCGGGAGCAACCGGCTTCGTTGAAGCGGCCCGGGCCCGTGATGTTGTCGTCAGCGTCAGGCCGCCCAGCGCAGCCGTGCCAGCAAGGCCGCCGAGAAATCCCCGCCGGGTTATGCCTGTTCTGGATGTTTCAGAATGCCCTCCGCAGGAACAACAATGCGCTGGCAATTTGCAGTTGCGTTGATTTTTGGTATGCTGCATGGCTAAAATCCTCCTATTAGGCTGAGATTTTCCATTGAGAACACGTAGAAATACTGTCAAGATTTTCTATTTCTCTAAGGTACCAAATCTCACTGGCGGACGCAATTGTAACAGTGCGAAACTCCTGCAATGTGCGTACCGAGGTACTATCCTTATCGTCACGTAGATATAGGGCGACTGCTGGCAAGCCAAAGGGCTGGGCGTTGCGTATTTTCTGGGCGAGGCGTGCGCAGGGAGAGTAAGTGACAAATGTCTTGCGTTTTGTATGGCGAGACACGTGTTTTGCGACGAAAAGAGGCAGGGCCAATCCAACGGCTATTATTGCAAATTCTATGATGACCATGCTCTTGCTCTCCTGCCTGACTGGCTGGCAGCCGGCGCGTACATAGTAAGTACTCAGATTCTACAGCTTCGTTCCACAGAATTTGCAGTACTCAGCATCTCTGTCATGACCTTCCGCACTGCAATTGGGACATGCCTGGGAAGTGGGTCTTTCCATGTAAGCCTGCGATAATTCTACAGTCACAATCCCTGTTGGAACGGCTATTATCGAATACCCTAAAATCATCACTATAGCTGCCAAGAATTGCCCCGCACCGGTATTCGGGGATATGTCACCGTAGCCAACAGTGGTAAGAGTCACAATAGCCCAATACACACCGCGCGGTATACTTGTAAAACCATTTTCTTCGCCTTCAATCACATATATTAGCGAGCCTATGATCACGACTAAGGTTAAAACCACAAAAAGAAACACGAGAATCTTTCGGCGACTTGCATACAAAGCCTTCCTTAACAGAGCAGCTTCCTTGGTGTGGTGACCAAGCTTCAGCACCCTAAAAATGCGCAGTACTCTCAGGACTCTAACCACCAACAGATAGCGACTGCCGAAGAATAACAAACTCATATATGTTGGAAGTACCGCCAATAGATCAACGATGCCGAAGAAACTGACTGCGTATCGAATTGGCCTGCCAATACAGAGCAATCTGAAAATGTACTCTACTGTGAAAAGGATCGTAAAAAACCATTCACCAGCATATAAGAGCTCGCCGTATTTTGCTCTGACAGAACTTACACTATCAAGCATGACCGTGACAACACTCAGCAGGATGCATATTATCAATGCTACGTCAAACCATTTACCTGCCGGAGTATCTGCCTCAAAAATTATTTCGAATAGGGCTTTACGCCATCCATGATTAGATTCGGTCTTGGTAGTTGCATTCATGATTCAATCTCTTGCAATACTCCACAGTCTAACCTGCGCCCGAGGCAAGCAGCAGGACCGTGGTGCGTTCTTAGGGTTCACGAATAAGACTTGCTTGCATTGCTATTTTCTATTCGTAAAGAATAGGTTCCTTGCGCCAGTCTTTATCTGCATCATGGCCATATTCTCGTACGCGAGGCCGGCGTCGGCGCAAGCGAACAGATTCGATACCCAGGTAGTAACCTGTGGACCTGATGTTTTTGCCGACACACTCCAATCGCAACGTATACTTGCCCGGGTCAGGCCAAAAGTCCAGTAAATGATACTCGCGACTCACGATGTCCTCACTGTAAAGGTCCATTACATCACCCAGCTTCACACCGTTCAAATACGCTTGATATCTGCCAAAGTCGTACGAGCGAGTCATAGTAAGCAGGAGGCGGCGTGGTTCTTTCTTGTCGACCTCAAAGGGAATTTCCAGCCACGCTCCCTCCTGCTTTTGTGCCCTATAAAGCAGATGGCCATCAGGATAAAGATTTAGACTCTGCACCTGCACTTTGCCTTCGCCGTGATACTTCTCATCTATATACTCCCGCGCCGGAATAATTTGGTCCAGGTTCGGCAGGGTGCGCTGGCGGGCATGAGGGGCCCGGGCCTTAAAGGTCGGCTCACCGGTCTGATACCAGAACGCCACACTGGAATAATCGTCCTCGCGTTCGTTCCAGCTATGCACTTTGCGGTCGGGGTTTTCGTCTGCAGATATCCAGCCGTAGTGTTCGAATGTCACCTTAATACCTTTGTTAAAGACAATTGGATCGTTAATGTGCCAGCGGTAGGCGCTGGTATGGCCGCCCACAATCCCCCACTGGTCAAAGTAAGGCACGCCAAAGTACGGCGTACTGGTTGTCTTGAGCCCCCAGGCGGAAAGAAAGTAGTCCTCCGTCCCCGTACCCCAGATCGAGGCCTTTTTTTCATCGTCGATATATATCTTCTCATCACCTTCGCCAAACCACGAAGGGCTGCGTGTTCGCACGCTCAACACGGTCCCCACATAATGTCCCTTTGCCTGAGTTTCAAGAATTACGTAATCCTTTCCTTTCTGAGCAGGGTATTCCTGGCGGTATTGCGCATAAAAGTAAGGTGTATCTTCGCTGATACTTTCTTTTTTGATCCAGTCAATATTATAATAGAGCAGGCTGATGCGTTTTTCACTCTGGTTCACGACCTCGACTCTTGCTGACTTGCGGAAGGGCATGTGCCAGAAGCAGTTGTAGGAGTCGGCATCCTCAACGATAACGGGCAAGCTAATTACCTCGCTACGTTTGCCGAAGCTGTTGGCAAAGAAATCTCCCACCGGCGCCTCCACACCTGGCCGTTCGTTGCCGTCCCAATACATCCGCAAGAGCATCTCCTGGTGATTGGCCGAACCATCCTTTGCCCACGGGTGAGGCTCCGGCCCCAAGAACGTCATCCAGATATGCGTAATGACTCCCGGCCCTTTCACATCCATCAACACCTTGGTCTCACCCGGCGGAACGCTCGAGTTGTCTCTGTTATTTCTTTGGGGGTCTTTTTTGGGGTCGTACTTCTCACCACTATCGCCCCTGGTGGTGGACGTTTCCCGCATACTCCGTCCTTCGTGCGGCTTTGCAAGATCCGCCAAAAAGTCCGCAAACACAGCCTGTGACAACCATAACCAGAGTAAAAGACCAAATACACACAACGAGCGTTTCCTCACCTGAATCCGCTGAACCATCTTGACCATTTGTGCACCTCATCAATTTTTGACAATGATTGTTCTTTCCTGCTGCTTGCCCGATCAAGGGCTCATACTATCGGCTGGAATGAATAATGCAAGAATTGATTGCCTGACTGCCGTCTGAGAGATACTTGCCGGTTCTCCGCAGTGGTGGTCGAGTGTGAGCTATCGATTTACTTTTGGGCGATTGAGTAAGCAAGACAGTCCAGGCTGCGCAAGCTCCTACCGTAAAGCTGTTAAGAAGAAGCGGGTTTCCCTTTGCACCATCGCCCAGATAGGATGGCCATCGTCAAGCCAGCACACAGAGTTGTTTTGCTCACCGGCGATTCGTCTGTTGGCGAGCACAGAGTTGGGAGAGGAGGTTGGGCAAGTGGCGTAAGAATCAGAGGTTCCTGAATAGAGCGAGAATGGTTCTCGCTGTTGGTCTTTGAGATGGATCGTTTCGGGCGCGCCTTCGATTGGCATTGCGTCACTGCCGTCACCGTTCGCCAAACACTTTCTTCAACACGCAACAACCAACGCAGCCGTACTCCGCTATCGCGGCCTACTGGAACAATAGACGTCCCAATCGTATCCACTTTCGTCGCAGTCGTTTTAGAATCTGCAGGTAGACGTCTTCCGCCCGACTGAAATAATTCCTGAGTGCACGTCGAGACTCGGCGTACTGCAGTGAGGCATTTGCCGGGTCGGTTGAGACGCCCCCTTTGGCGATGACTGAGACCAGCAGCGGCATATACTGGAACGCCAACATGTTTTTCTTGAAGGCCCGTACGGTCCACTCACGGTCCCCGGAGATCCTGTAGCTCGTATCAAACAGGCCATTCTTCTCAAAGGCTGCTCTTGTGTAGAATGTTGCTGCATGCGGTTGAGCCTCGCGATGGATGAAGAGACTGGAGATCGGGCCGGACTTCCAGACGAAACCATTGCCTTTCTGATAGTTAAAGAACACAACACTGCCATGATAGACGTCGATGCTCCCCGGCTCGTGACTACTGATGAAGGCCGCCACGCGTTCAATGCTTCTCTCATTCAATAACCGGTCATCGGCATTCAGGAAGGAAATGATGTTGCCGGTCGCAGTCCTAATCCCCTTGTTCATACCGTCGTATATTCCTTGATCTTTCTCGCTTATCAGTACGTCAATGTGTTGGCGATGCTTCTGCACAACAGACAGTGTTCCATCTGTTGATAGGCCGTCAACAACGATGTACTCAATATTTTTGTACGTCTGAGAAATCACACTTTGAATTGTCTTTTCTATGGTTGCAGCGGCGTTTTTACAGACAGTAATAATAGAGAACTTGATGCGTTCTTCCATTTTGGTACCACCCTGGACTATAGTGAATTCCTGTGTAGACTCCGCGACAGTCGGCACTTCTGGGGCTACGGCCATCTCGCTCTGGGGCCGCAGACCGAACATGAGCATAGCGCCGAGCAGAGAGTACCTTTACACACAGTCCAATGCTTAAAGCGTTTCTGTGACACCGCTCGTTGATATCGAATTGCCATCAAACTGCCGTGCGGCTGGGTCAACAAAACGAGGCGTCCAATGTCTCTTGAGTGCCTGGGTTTAAGCATTCTATTCTCCCGACAAAATCTTTCTCTCATCTTCTCTGGCTGTGCTATCTTCACATTAATGTCGGCTTTCTTTACGCCCGTATCCTTTCCTTGGGCAACCGCCTTTCCGGATTGTCCTGCAGTGGTTGCCTACAAGCATCTGTGTCGGTTTCCTTGCTGGATCTCTGGTATGTTGACTCATGGATTTTTCTCTGCTGCCCTCGTATCTGCCAATTATTCCATCACTTAACCGAAATTGCCCAAAGAGGCCGAGCACATAAACAACAACACGTATCCAGCGAAGTTAAAGGAAATCGTGCATGGTAGTATGGGCCTGTGGGCAGTCAAGAGCTGTGAGCGCCTGGTCGGCACCTGACAATCATGTTAGTGAATCGTCAGCAACTTTTTGTGCGCTGGTAACCCTCAAAAACAGCTCATTTCGCCTATATATGTGGGGGCGCTGAAATCTGCGTTTTTGCCTCTCTTATCGTGCCCAAGACGCATTTCGGCAAGCTGAGACTGTTCACAGGGCCGTTCCACAGGATAATTCTCAGCCCGTGTATCCGCGGCAATCGCTGAAAATGGTAACGCTCCCAGTGTTCGACTTACGCAAGATCATGGCAGCAGGGACCAGATGAAACATTGAATGGCGAACAAAAAACCACGATTCAGGCAATACCGGCCATTTTGTTCGTTTTTTTCTTGAACTAACGTGGATAATTTGGTAGTAATCAGGTTAAGATCACAAGGTCTATGTTGGGTTCTTGATCTGTGGAGTTGTATGGGTTTCTTTTTGTAGCCAGCGGTGGCAGCGCGAACCACCGCATTTCAAGGGGTCTTGTGGCGTGAAGGCAGGGCTTTGATATCTCATTTGAAAGACCCATGCTGGCTTCTTGAGAGAAGGAGGTGAAGTTCAAATCGCGGAAGGTTGTGTTTTATAAGCTGAAATCCGATGAGACAAGGCCCTTTGCAGGCTGTCTCATCGAGAGTTGTCTGAGACAGGCACAGATAAGAAAGTCAAAGCCAAGAACTCAAGATTATTACTGCTGCTTGTCGGAGGCAACACGTGTTTTGGTGCGTGGCCAAAATACAGCTATTGTGACTTTTTTTTGAAGGAGGTCTATTATGTGGAAAAAATTTATTTATCTAATCTTGTTTTTTGCATTTTGCACGACGGCTATGGCTTACGACATAGCGTTCTACGTCGGCGCACCGAACCCTGGCTGGTATGTACAAGCTCAGCAGGACGCCGATGTTGCAACGATAATTGCCAGAACTGGACATATGTTCAACGATGTCCAGCAGTTCGGTGACAGCCAACTTGCTGCATTTGGCACGTGGGTAGACAACAATACGAATGATGGTGAAATGGACATTATCTGGCTTAACGGATGCATGCCGAGTGTCCTCTATCCACTTGCAAACGCTTCACCGGATGGCTCGCGTGCTGAATTGTGGCTCGATGGCGGAAACATGATTATAAATGTCGCCGACTGGTTTGCCTATTGCACGTATGAAGGTGGAACTCGGGGAGGTCCAGGCGCCGCCGCTGATAACGCGGACGCTGGTGCCGGCAACATCCTTGACCTATCTTCTGGTATTATCGTCGGGGCCGATCAGTCTCGCCTGGCGGTGACAGCGGAAGGTCTGGCATATCTACCCAGTCTCAGTCTCGACAATCCCTTCCCGACTGATAGGCCAATTGTCCTAAGTGCTGTTGTAGCCCCCTGGCGAGTCGCTGAGATATTCGCATGGGATGGTGCACAGGCTGATCCTGTTGTTCTGGCCAACTTCGACACTCTTGGTGTCATCGCTTTTATAAACCAAGCTACTGCACCTGATGACTCGATAAACGACAGAGGTATAACCTGTTCTGAGTTCATCACCAACTGGGCACCCCCTGTGCTAAGCGGCGAATGGTTTGCCAAGGCTCGCAACCCCAACCCACCTAATGGCGCCACAGGCGTAACCCTGCCTATGCTTGATTGGGACGCCGGACGTTCTGCAAAGTTCCACAATGTGTACTTAGGCACTAATCCGACGCCGGGTCCTGCTGAGCTGATAGCTTCCAAGTGGATGCTCGACATGTATTGGTTCGGGGCCCCTGGTCCCGGTCTTGACCCTGGGGCCACTTATTACTGGAAGATCGACGAAGTGCAAGTCGACGGCGTTACGATAACCCCCGGTGATGTCTGGCACTTCACCGCTGCATCGTACACTGCCTCTGATCCCAGCCCTGCTGATGGGGCTAAGTGGGTCGATATCAATGCCGACCTTAGCTGGACTCCGGGCTATGGTGCGATTACGCACGATGTGTACTTCGGAACTGTCAATCCGCCACCACTGGTAAAAGCAAAGCATCCGGATCCGACCTATGACCCCGGAACTCTTGCCTATGATACTGTTTACTACTGGCAGATAGATGAGAATGCCAGCGCTACTACATACACAGGTGACGTATGGACCTTTACAACCGTAGGCCCATTTGGCGGTGCCCGAGGGTCCTACTAC